>Ga0307510_10009348_pt1 | contig 11675 bp, 21 predicted proteins | sample 12_EM_MG_FD_207224 | JGI IMG/M metagenome (GOLD analysis project Ga0307510, IMG submission 207224) | Populus trichocarpa ectomycorrhiza microbial communities from riparian zone in the Pacific Northwest, United States - 12_EM | ecosystem: Host-associated > Plants > Roots > Unclassified | place... | reverse complement strand
GATCCCAGTCTGAACTCAGAGTGTCGTCAAAGACTTGGTGCGAACCATGCATGGTCACACCACCAAGGTCAACTCTGAGTTGGCTGAGTTCGGGTTCGGCCAAAATGGTTGGTTTCTCGGCAACTCCCGATGAACCGCCGTACGTTTTATATGACAAGTGTTTAAACCACACCTACAGCATGGGCGTGGTACAGTATCTTTCAAGCAAAACCTATCCATTCATCAGATAGTTTTTTTTTTTTTTTTTAGAATCCATTTATTGTCTGCTAAATACGATCTGTCTACCACGCTCACAGTAATCTACCTAAGGTACAAAGAGACCTCATATAAGAAAAAAGTAAGTGGGAGAACAGGCCGCTTGGGGAACAGTGCCCCATGTAGGACTTCGGGAACGTGATGTAATGACTGGAATGATGAGTGAATGGACAACGGGTTATGTGTGACTCTGCTTGGCTTGCTACGTGAGACCCCTGAACCCTAGTTGCCCCAAGGGCACACCTGAGAAAAGATAAAGTTGACATACAAGACATTGGCCTGTAGGGAAGCCACTTGAGAAGAGCTGATGCTTGGCGGCGCATGTGCTTCAAATGCCGCAATGCCCATCTACTAGGCATCAAAAGGTCGGGGTGGTCTGGTCTTATGGGATGATTTGCGTGTGGGTTGTCCTGACTGCAGAGGTGGTGCACTTGCTGTCTCGAATGGTGGCTCTGGCTGTGTGAGTAGGTGGTCGACGTCCTCATCATCGTCAAAATCGCTGGTATTGGTATGCTGACCAGCGGTAAGTTTGGAGTTGTCTTTGCGGTTTTTCTGGTGGTACTTCCATTTGATGACTGACACTCTGTTGCCGAGGGCATAGAGGTATCGTTCAGCTAGTATCACCTTCAGCTTGATGCCGTCTGGGTCCTCAAATGCCACTGAGAGGGAGGAGACGGCACCTGGTAGGTAGGAGGATGGTGGGCGGACCCAGCTGGGTTTCTGCATGATGGAGAGGGTTGCATAGGAAGGGTTTGACGCTGCTAGTGCTGCATGGCACTCATCTGGGGTGAGGGGGGACCTGTCGTTGGACGCGTGTTAAGGTCCAAGGGCCTTAAAGACGCGATGTGCGTGGGTTGGTTTGGCGACGACTGGGATTGCTTAGTGGGTTGTCCTCCTAAGGCAATGATCACATGAGTAGCACAGTACCAGTTGGCTACACAGTATAACAAGTAAGTCCCTGATGATAAGGGCAACTTCTGAGTGTCCTGATAGATGATGAAAGGGGAGAGCTTCAAGGGGGGATTGAAGCGACTGAGGTTTCAGGCTGGTGACTCTGAGAGTCCTGGGTGGAAGCTACAAGTCTTGGATTGAAAACCAAGTTAGGCTTAGGGCCTAACTGCTAAAAGTACAAGCGCTTATATACAAGTGGGAAGTAATGGGTCACAGGAGTCACAGAGAAATATGGAAATATTTAGTAAGGTGCATCATGACGTGGCAGTTCTAAGTATAGCTCCATCATGAGCTGGCAGTCTAAGAATAGTACATCATGAGCTGGCAATCCATAAAGGGTTAAATGATGATGCTGCAGAGTGCTGCGGACTGCGGAGTGATGGCATGTGATAGTTGACTGCGGAATAGTCAGGTGATCCATCAGGTGACTTGTCAGGTGATTTGGTGGCGGTCTGAGCTGTTAAGGGCCAAGGACCCTAAGGTGCGACGTGCACGGGTTTGTATAACGGCGGCGGGACTTGTACTTCAAGGGATTGCAGGTAGTGAACACTGGCCCTTGGATGCGCTGGTATGACAGGTCTGCACGCGTGCAAGACACTAGTGGGGATAATGAAAGATGTAGAGGAGAGTCTCGATGATGTTCGAGACGACTTGCACGGAGTGCGGGCTAAAACTGAAGGTGCTGTGGAAGCTACAACACTTGGGATTAAACCAAGTCAGGCTTAAGGCCCAACTCTAGGAAAACACGAGGGTTTATATACATGTGAGGAGGCTGTATGACTCAGGCCTAATACGACGAGTACTTGTACTAGTAACGAGTCATAGTCCAAGAAATGGAGTCATATACTGCGGAACTGACTCACGCGTGAAGGTAACAAGAAAGGGAGTCAGTATGAGTCGTAAAACGAGGCTATGAGGAAAGTATAGTAAGCGGGCCGAGAATCCGGAAGTGAGGCTGAGATGAGTCAGGGGTAGGGATAGGGTCATGTGAGGTCAGGTGAGGGAGTATCAGGTGATGCGCAGGTGACTCGGGAGCAGGTGATATAGGACAGGTGACTTTGAGGAGCAGGTGACTGAAATGGCATGTGACTGGTCATGTGGGTGGTCAGGTGACTAGTCAGGTGATTGGTCATGTGATCGAGATGGATGGGTGGTTGGTCATGTGATGGGAAAGGCTTAGTAAGCAGGTGGAAAATGAAAAATGCACCCTGTGTAAGCCCAAGAACGTAACACGAGCGGTGCGTAAGGGAATGAGTGGGGAACGAGTGACTGAGAGTGCAGAATAAATGTCAGAAAATAAGAGAAAATTGGTGGTAGGGCCTAGGATCGTAACATGACGCCCTTCCTAGAGTGGTCATTACCACACGACCTAGGGTGAAGATGGTTGCAACCAGTCAGAGGGTACACAAGGTGTTCCAATATCCATGCTGTCTGGCGTGGACTGTTTTGTGTCTGCGATTTGTCCTTCCTCCATTGATGAATCCAAGTCAGTTGTTTCTCCTTTTTCCATGAATTTGTCTTCGACCTCAATGATTGTTTGAACTGGGGTTCTGTAAAGGCCGGCAAGTCCAAAGTTAGAGGTTGTCGATAGAGCGGGGGAGTTCTGGCTAGGTGATCTTCCTGGACTCATCATGATTGTAGGTCGTGATGGTGAAGCAGTGATAGCTGTCGAGGGGTAGGGAGGGGTTGGAATGCGTTCTGGGGAACCAGGGGGAGTGGGTTGTTCTTCCGGACTCATTAACTGTGGTGCTTCTGGTTCACTTCGCTCATGTTTGAGCAGCATCGCAACGTGTCGTGGTGACTCTTGTCACTTTCCTGTAATGGGAGAGGGTTGCAACTCCTTCCAAGCTAGTCCTTCTTCACGAACGAATTCTTTATGTTTTTCAGGTAATGGGGTAGTTTGAGTGGGTGGAATTCGTAGTGGTCGTGATGATGCTACTGGGGACGAAGGTTCCGTTTTGGGTGAGAGTTCTTTTCGTTTTCCTGTAATTGGTGGTCATTGGAATTCTTCCCATCCCAGGGGAGTAGGTTTATCTCTTGACAATGTTCTTGACTTCAGATGTCTGGGTAATAGGGGTTTGGTTTGACTAAGTGTCATTGAGACAATGGGAGGGAACTCTGGTGGTGGTTCAACTGGGAGTGGCATTGGTTCTTCAGGGAGAAATGACGACGAAGCGACTGGGGGTGATATCCGCAGAGTAATTTCTTTGAAAGGGGGAATGTCCCATGGAAGGGGAATAAGGTCGAGGGACAAGGGTCCTATGTATCTCTTCACCAGTGGTTGAGATGGTGGTAATGGAATTTCTTCCAGTGTTGGTGATCTATTCCATGGTGCTGGAATGATAGGTGTTGCCTCTCTCATTGGTGGTGACGGAGTGAGTGATTGGGGTAGGGGTATATTGACTGGGTTAGGTGTTTCGTCCATTGGTACTGGTGGTTTGTATTGTTCCATTGATGAGTATTGTCATCGATGTGATCCCCAGGGAACTAGGGGAAGTGGTGGTGATGCGACTCAGGGTGATTCCATGATTGGTGGGCTAGGATGGGTGGGTATTTGGATGAACAGCGATGGGTCCACAAGAGGTGGTGATGGTACTCTTGGTGCAACTGGTGGTAACAGTATGACTTCCTTGGGTAGGGATGATGACGGATGGATGTATTGTCAGATAACTGGTATTGGTCCGACATTAGGTGGTGGTGCGGTGACTGGGGCTGATGGTGGTGGTTCTGGAATGGCGGCAGTAGTTGGTCCTCCTGTTCCTTCTGAGGGACCTGGGCTGGGTATGAACACGAGTGATGGTGATTTGCTCCTCATAGTTCTTTTGCGTCTTTTAAGGAGGGTTTGTAGTCCTTCAAGGAATGTTTGATCCTTTAGGGTGTGATAATGAGGGGATAGTGTGCCGAAGGGGAGGATGGTTCTTTTCTGGAGGTTCCTTTCTTTTGCGATAGTTAAGAGGATTTCTTTGGTTACCATGTTGTAGAGTCGTCAGTGGAAGTAGTAAAGGTAGAGCGTGGTGTTGCTGTCCTTCTTTCTGAACATTCTGGCAACTGAAGTATTCTTGAATCGGTTATTGAGGAGAGTCCACTTGTCGCTAAGTCAGACCATGTCCTTAATGCATTCCTCACGCTTCTTCTTGAGCGATATGGAGGAGGTGGTCTGCAGGGAGGAGCCCAGTATCGGTGTACTGTTTGGACTGGTTATCGTCTTTGATTTCTTTGACGGGGGTAAGGGGATCGGGGTTGGTGACGTGAAGTGGAATGTTTTCCATTTCTGCGGTTGTAATGGTTGTCTCATTGATGCTACTCTTGCTAGTTGTGCTAGCGGGGATGACGATGTTGAATGGGGTTGCGGGTCGGGGTTGATATCGAGGGGGATGGGGGGCAAATGGAAATCTTTCAAAATTGACGTGGGTCCTGAGGACAGGGTCTTCGTTATTAACTGGGACCACGATTGCTTCATGGTCGATGTCAATGGCGTCAAAGTTTTCTCTAGGTCGCCAAGTGGTCCAGTGGTAGCCGACGTCAAAGTGTCCTTGTCGAACAAAGGTTCCGAAGAAGTAGAGTTGATTGTTGTCGGTATGTATGCAGATGAGGATGATTCCATCATCGGTACCCAAGGTGAAGATGGTAGAGGTGGTGAATCCTGAACTGGGGAGTTCGTGGTGGATGGAAGACATGGGCGTTGGGAATAGAGAGGGTCGTCTAAGATTCCAAGGGTTCTTATACTGCTTGGTTGACTTTCAAAGTCTGCTAGTAGATCCGAAGCGTGGAGATCCTTGGAGTTAACCCAGGAATCATAAGCTGGCAAGTATCCTTTCCAGCGCACAAGGTATTGCTTCTTCTTCCATCAACCAAATAGTCTTTCTTTGAGTATCTGCTTGACTTCACATTCCGGTTCACCTTCTAGGATGTCAGGTGGCGGTTCCAGGAAATTGGGTCTGTGTTGATCGGTTTCTTTGTATGGCGTGAGCAGGGAGGCATGGAAGACGTTGTGAATCTTCCAGGTAGGGGGTAATTTGATTTTATATGCAACTTTGGATATTTGGGAGACTACCTCGAAAGGTCCGTATCTCCTTGGTGATAGTTTGGGTGTGATGTTACTTGGGAGTCGTAGGTTTGTTCCTTCTAACCAGACTTTGGATTTGACAGGGAATGGTGAATGGTGTGGACGTTCTTTGATCCAGGATTCTTGCGCTTTACATTGTGCCTCTTGGGCGGCTTTCCTGGCTTCATCAATAGCTGAGAGTCATTGTTCAAGGGATGGAATGTCTGTCTTTCTGGTGGGTTGATGTACTTGTGGGGTGTAGCCGATGAGTAGGTCGAATGGTGTTTTCTTGGTTGTAGCAGAGGGCCAGGAGTTCTTGGTATACTGAGCGAGGGGTAACCAAGCATGCCAGTTATTTTGCTGAGTGCCACAGAATACATGAAGGTACTGCTCAAGGGTTTGGTTAGTTTGTTTGCTGGCTCCGTCTGTCTGAGGGTGATAGGCTGTGCTGATGTTTTGGCAGATGTTCAGGATGCGGCATAGTTCCGTTGAGAACTTGGATACGAAACAGACATCACAGTCCGAGATTATCTTGTGAGGTATGCCGTAGTGAGGGATGACGTTGTTCAGGTATAGTAGAGCGACTCCTTCAGAGTTGATTGTTTCGTTGCAGGGGATAAAGATGGATGCTTTTGAGCAATCTGTGTCAGTGATCGTGAGGATGGTGTCGTATCCTCCTGATAGGGGTAGTTTGGTGATAAAGTCCATGGTGACAGTTTCGAAAGGTCAAGCGTTTTCAGTTGGGGTGATTGGGAACATAGGTGGATGAGTGGGATGAGTGTTGACTTTAGTCATTTGGCAAGTAGCGCAGCCTTTGATATACTCAGTTACAAAGATTTTCATTCCAGGCCACCAGTAGTAGGGTGCGATAAGTTGGAGGGTTTTGGTAATTCTGGCATGTCCAGCGGTTTTGTGGTCGTGAAAAAGGGATGTTACTCCCCTCCTAAGGTCATTGTCTGCCACGACAACAAGTGCTGTTCCGTGGTACCAGTGAGTGCCATCCAGTAAGGATAGGTTGTGAGTTGGTGCCCATTGTTTGAGTGTTTTCTGGTGTTGGTATTGCGCTAGCTTGATTCTTGAGTCCAAATTGTCTCCTATGCTGTCCATGTCGAATACGCGGATTGAAGTATGCTGGTCACAGAAATATTGGTCCGGCCATACAGTGATGTCTTTGTTGATTTTGTTTGGTCCTTCATAGTCAGGTCGCCTAGACAGTGCATCTGCTCAGTTAGTGGCCCCAGGTTTGTACTCCAGTAGTATGTTATATTGTTCATGTTCTGGTAAGTAACCAGCAACGCGTGGCCCAATTTTGCGGGGCTCTCTGTAATACCTAAGATTTGCGTGGTCAGTATACACTAGGACGGGGATTGTTGTTCCTTTGAGCAAGTGGGACCAGCAGCAAAGTCCTCTTATGACTCCGAGGAATTCGCAGTTGTAAATGGGGTAATTTTGCTCAGTTTGCGTGAATTTTTGGGAATGGAATCCCACCAGTCGTTGTGGTCCTGGTTTCTGAGTACCATCTGGTTTGGTGATAGGGGGGTCTTGTTGATAGAGGATTGCTCCTGTACTGACTTGTGAAGCATCGGTTTCAAGCTCGAATTGTCTGTCTGGGTCGGGTCTGGTTAGGATAGGTGCGCTGGTGATCATAGTGATAAGCTTGTCTTGGGCCTCCTTTTGTTTAGGTCCCCATTCGAAGGGTACGTCTTTTCCGGTAAGTGCTGTGAGAGGTGCGGCGATAATGGAGAAGTTGGGGCAGAACATGCAGTGATAGCCAGCGACTCCTAAGAAACTGCGAACTTGTCGTTTGTCTTTGAGTTCGCGTGGGTAGTCCTTGAGTCTGGCAACTTTGGCTGGGTCGACAGTAGCTCCTTCCTTGGAGATCCGGATGCCTAAGAAGTCCATTTGTGGTTGCATAAAGATGGATTTTGATAGTTTGAGGTGTAGGCCGTGACGTGCAAGTAGGTCGAATAGGAAGTGAATGATTTCGACATGTAATTGGAAGTCTTTGAGGAGGGTGCCTATACCACAGTCATCCATGTAGTTCTGGAGGATGCGCCGTATGTCGTGTATGCCTTTCTTCTCGAAGTGTTCATATAGTTCCTCAAGAATACCGTTCATGAATCGCTGGAAGCTGGCTGGTGAGTTACTCATCCCAAAGAACATGACTTTGGGTTCGAATAGTCCCCGATGTGTTTTGAATGTGGCCTTCCATTGATCGCCGTCCCGTATGCAGATATTGTTGTAACCCCAGCAGATGTTGAACTTGCTGAATAGTTCCATTCCTTGCAAATTTTCGATACACTGTTTGAGATTTGGGAGTGGGGTAACGTCCTTCCAAGTGACTGCGTTGAGGGGGCGATAGTTGATGATGTACCTTTTCTCCTTTGAGTCTTTCTTAGGGACCATGAAGGTAGAGAAGCCATAGGGGGAGTCCAATGGTGCGATGTAGCCTTTTTCCAGATTTTCGTCAATGAATTTGTTCTCTGCTTCCTGCTCGTCTCTTGAGAGCGGGTAGACTTTACAGTTGAAGTGAGTAGGGGCGGTGTCCATGAGTACAATTTTGTGGTCTCCATCTCCGCAAGCTGGCGGGAACTTGTTTGCCTCTTCATCCGAAAATAGTGCCATATGATGTTTGAATTCTTCCAGGAGGGTGACTTCCTCCTTCCCATGTTCCGATGCATACTTATGGGCCATTTCGACTGCTGTGTGGGTGCGACTGATCTCTACCGGGCCTTCCCTCATTTCTGAAGGAGTAACTCCCAACCATAGAGCGCACATCTGTGCCTCCAGAATGAGGTCTTCGTTTCCTTGGTTCTTTTGTTTGAGCCATGTCTTTGCACATTGAAGGGTGCCATGGAGTAGGGTTTCGATTTGGACTTTTGGTCCCTTGAGTTCGCTTTTCTCCCAATCAATGTCTGGGTTGAATTTCTTGAACCAGGGGTAGCCAAAGAGCATTCGATCGCGACCTAGATTCGTGACATAGAATCTTGTTTGTTCTTTCTTGTTTCCCTGAGTCACAAGTAGGTTGCAAGCTTTAGTGATAGTCCCAGCTCGGTTCATAGTTCCATCGACATTGTATACTGCTCAAGAGTAAGGGAGTTTCTTGGTTCCTAAGCGGAGTTTGTCGATGGTATTCTGGTCAATAAAGTTTTCTGTTGCCCCAGTGTCAAGCAAGATTGTTTCTTCTGCTGTCCCTTGATAGTGTGTGATTGGAACTTTAAGCTGTATTGAATTTGAATTATTTACAAACACACTATCAAGTCAGAAAGCCCTAACTAAGGCAGCTAGTTTTGGGCTTTGGGAAAATCCTTTGGCATGAGTTTCTTGATGAAGTCCAGTTTAGTTTCTTCATTGAAGGAGTCCATGTTTTCCTTCAAATAGTCGGCAAGACTGTCGAGATTTTCGATATCTGGCATAATGGGTGTGGTGTAAACTCTAGTGGATTCCCTGGTATTGTTGGCGCGATTGCTGAAGTTACTGCAATTGGCTTGTTTCTTGCAACAATCCTTGGCTCGGTGTCCCTTGATTTCACAGTAGAAGCACAAGTTGCTTCTCATGAGTTCTGCTTTCTTGGCTTCGGAGTGCTGTTGTCCTCTGCCAGTGGTAGCGTTGATGTCTGAGGTGACTGTAGCATCGACGTCCATATGATATCCTCCTTGAGAGGTGGTGCATCAGTTGTTCTTGTTCCTCCAGTTGTTGTTCCTCCCATAGCTGCCTCTTCCGGAGTTGTTAACCTGCTTAGGGGCAAGTTTGAAGGTTTGGAAGAGTCCCTGACGTCTCTGGGTGAACTTGGCTGCCGCCTTCCATTTGAGATGGGATTTGTGGGCCTGTTCTTCCCATTGCTTGAAAGTCCAGGGGTCTTTAGTGGTGGGGTTGAAGGTAGGGGAATTAATGATGGCGCTGGTGAGTCCTTGAGTCATAGCGTGTTTGAGGGTTTCGATAGTTCCCTTGTCGTCTAGGGAAACATCTGCTTCATGAGCAAGTTGCTTGAATTTGGCAAAGAAGTCGTCAAGACTTTCTCCTTGCTTGACTTTGCATAACTCCTGGTAAGCCTCAGATCAGCGATTCTGGTTTGTGAAGGCATTGTTGAACCTTTCCATAAAATGGTCCCAAAGGCCTTTGTCTGTTTCCAAGGTTCCATCGTCCTTTTCTTCATTGAGTTTGTCAAGTTGTTCTTCCTTCCAGGCATCTACACGGACTCCATCCATGTAGCTGAGCATAGTGACAATTCTGGAAAGGTAGTTTTTTATGGCGTCATTGTTCCTGTTGACTGATGCCCATAGGTGCCAACTGAGAAGGAACTTGCGGGTTTTGTTTCTATCTCCATCAAATATGGGTGGAGGGTTTCCTTTGAGAGCGCCGTTAGAGGTATTCGTGATAACATTGATCCTCTGCGCCTCCTGCTGGGCTTGGCCAGTAGCGACGTTAATTTCTTCCTGTTGTCCTTCCATAGTGGTTGGGTAATCTGGGGTGTTGGGGCAGGTAGGAAGCTGCTGAAGTGCTGTGGTAACTGCTGCGATAGTGAGAGGGACGCTGGCCTTTTGTTCATGAAAGATATGGTTGGGATGCTGAGGGTCTGATATGATCCACCAGCCAACGTCTGGACCTGTGTATATGCCTCTTTGATTGGTTTCCCACTGGTTGTTTATTTGGCAGAGTTTAACCCAATGATAGGTGCCGTTGGCCTTGATGAATTCGATAGGTGCGTGTTGTTTTCTCTGGGTATTAAGGTAGTATCTGGTGTTAGGATGTCCTGGTCCTTGATCGTCGAAGTATATGTTAACTTTAACGTGTTCTGGGAGATTGTCCTGTTGTCTCCTGAAGATTTGTGTAAACTCATTGTTGAGTGTGTATGTCTGATTGGTCGCCACGGTGGTAACAACTCTGTGTTTCAAGAGTTCATAGGAAAGCCTAACTTGTGTTAAGGTCCAAGGGCCTTAAAGACGCGACATCCGTGGGTTGGTTTGGTGACGACTGGGATTGCTTAGTGGGTTGTCCTCCTAAGGCAATGATCACGTGAGTAGCATGGTACCGGTTGGCTACGCAGTATAACAAGTAAGTCCCCGATGATAAGGGCGACTTCTGAGTGTCCTGATAGATGATGAAAGGGGAGAGCTTCAAGGGGGGATTGAAGCGACTGAGGTTTCAGGCTGGTGACTCTGAGAGTCCTGGGTGGAAGCTACAAGTCTTGGATTGAAAACCAAGTTAGGCTTAGGGCCTAACTGCTAAAAGTACGAGCGCTTATATACAAGTGGGAAGTAACGGGTCACAGGAGTCACAGAGAAATATGGAAATATTTAGTAAGGTGCATCATGACGTGGCAGTTCTAAGTATAGCTCCATCATGAGCTGGCGGTCTAAGAATAGTACATCATGAGCTGGCAATCCATAAAGGGTTAAATGATGATGCTGCGGAGTGCTGCGGACTGCGGAGTGATGGCATGTGATAGTTGACTGCGGAATAGTCAGGTGATCCATCAGGTGACTTGTCAGGTGATTCGGTGGCGGTCCGAGTGGCGCATAAGGGAACAAGTGGGGAACAAGTGACCAAGAGTGCAGAATAAATGTCAGAAAATAAGAGAAAATTGGTGGTAGGGCCTAGGATCATAACAATGTGCCCGTTGGGACGCCATTGATAAGAATTTTGGACCATTTTGTGTTGGGCCTTGGTTGCGGAGGGGGGGAGTTGGTAGGCAGGGAGAGAAGGTGCAGGAGGGAGATGCTGATATGGGGGGCAGCTAGTTGGAGGGTGTGTGGAGTTGCGGCTGGACCCCTAGTGATGACTAAGTTGCCCTTGGCTGTCCACCTGACGGTGACCAGTTGGACTTGTGGGGGGGTTACTGTGGCGAGTTCCTTGTTAAGGGCATGACATAATATCTCCAGTTTTACCTGGCCTTCTTTGCCAATGCCAAGTTGTGCCAAGTCCACCAACAGACTGGGGTTGGGGGGCCTGGCTCCAGCTATTGCCAAGAATATGCAAGGGGGGGCTGAGGGGGGTGTGGGCGACTTTTGCTTACTTTTGCTTGCCTTTGTGTCCTTGTTGGAGGAGGGGGGGGAGCCTTTTTCAAGGCCTCAACTGCCTTAGACAGCTGCTGGAGGGATTCCTGGATCTTCTGAAGGTCCAGATTGGGGGAAGTGTCGACATCAGCCTGAGCAGGGGCATTGCCTTGGCCTATGAGCTCTTTGATGATTGGGTGCAAGATGAAGGTGAGGAGGTGTGGCTTTACTTTAGCCAACCAGATGTCCAGTGAGGTGCGGATAATCATGTGCAGGATATTTTCGAAGGCCTGGGAGGGCGTGGGAACATTGGACATGGTGGTGGTATGAGATCAAGAGCGGTCCTCATCAGATAGTATTTAAATATATACATGTTATGATGTGATACAGAAAAAACAAAGAAATACGACCAAAAAAAAACAGAAAAA
>Ga0307510_10009347_pt1 | contig 11677 bp, 15 predicted proteins | sample 12_EM_MG_FD_207224 | JGI IMG/M metagenome (GOLD analysis project Ga0307510, IMG submission 207224) | Populus trichocarpa ectomycorrhiza microbial communities from riparian zone in the Pacific Northwest, United States - 12_EM | ecosystem: Host-associated > Plants > Roots > Unclassified | place... | reverse complement strand
CCCGAAGAGTACTGGAGGTGCAGTACAAGGATTCCCAGATAGAACGGGGTACGAAGGCGCATCATTCCTGGGGGGACGAATCATTCCGGGAGGATGGAAACCGGGGGGATGTATACATGTAGTGTTTGATCTGACGGTAAAAGGTTCGCTGACGAGAGCGCCATGCCGTGACTATTTGTCCCGTCAGGAACTTCCCCTTCACGTGACACTGACATCGTGTGGCTCTGCCCGACGGATGATGGCGACCAGGGCACGAAGAAGGCTGAGAATGCCGTATCTTTTCTAGGATAACGCACCGCGAGAGTTTCAAATTGGCAACGGATACTTGACAATTATGAGGGACCGTAAATGGAACAATGTACTCGCGTCGTGAGAAGGTTTTGTCAACGTGAGGGTACTGAAGGTCGTATTGATATTGATCAAAATTTTGCAGACGGGCTGATCGTGGCTCTGAATGATGGTAAAGCTGATCGGTAGATGTTGGTATCCGAGGTCACTAGGCGGCGTTATTGGCACATAATCATCACTTGGTCATGTCTTATAAGCGAAAACGCTATGACGAGCCGAGGCAAGCATAATGCAAAGACTAGAGAGGGTACTTTCGTTCCCAGAGTTCACAACATATGATCGCTGCAGATCTGCCTGGAAAAAGTGGAATGTTGCTCGTAATACATAAAATATCGAAGAGGCTCTGATAAGAAAACATCTCGAAACCACCTAGGCTCCATAATATTATGCCAACAGCCCCATTAAAAAAACAAGGCTCACCGAAACGGGCTAGTCAACCTTGGGTACTGCCTGATATCCATCACAGATTTTTTTTTTTTCATTCTTCATAACTCGGCGGTGCATCTATGGGAGTGCCTCCTCCCCGTGATGGCCCCTGCTGGGGCGATGCGTATACGGCTGGTCACTACATCAGAATGTAAAAACAAGGAGACGAGTGATGCCACCATACGGAGGGATTCCTCCTCATCTTTCATCTGTCTTCTCATGTATATAGCACGCTCGCGTGTCTTCTCCAACAAACTGACGAATTGAAAGATGCCCTGGCCCTTCAACCTGATCTCCGATTTAGTGCCAGCAGCGAGCCCGCCGTCGGGAGAGGGTCTAATATCGATAGACAGATAGTTGGAACCCAAGTACGGCTGTTCAAACTTTGTTGATAGAATGGATGGCAGTGGTAGTGTTAGGGTATTGAAGCCTGCGTTGCCGCCGTCGTTCTCGGAGACAAAAATAAGCTAAGAGTCCGTGCTCTACGTGAGTTCTCTTCAGAAAGAGCTCAAGTTTCAAAAGAACGCACGCGTTGATCGGTAAGAAACAACTTCCCCGTCCCGTTCAGATTCCGCCCACCGCCAGACCCACCGGAAGTCGAAGGACCGGTTGGAGGAACATCCGGAATGATAAGGGAAACCTCTGCGCCCGATTCCACGGTCATAATCATAAGCTCCCCAGGTAGAGGCACTGGGGTACGGTCTGAGCTGAGCATTGTCCAATTGAGAGCCATCGCTGGAGTGGCACGGGGTTGATCGTGGAAGTGGTGTATTGATATGGGATGTGGTTTGCCGCAGCTCGTCAACGATAACGAACACGCGGCCTTCATCCACCAAATCAGGGGCCATGTATGAAACGGCTGTCTCCGCTGATAAGGCTACCTGGCGCAATGGTAGCGCGTTTGGCTTCGATTGCCGACGGCACCAAAAGGTTGCAGGTTCGAGTCCTGCGGTGGTCATTTTTTTCCCTCATCGTCGAGGGAACACCTTTCTTCTTAGTCGCCTTTAGAAAATATTTAAGAAATTCCTCAACGCATTATGGTCTATCGTGGTCACTTGGGGTACTGTATGGTGTGGTATGGTGTTGGTATTGTTCGTTAACTTACTTGTACACATGTTTCACACGTGATGTAGCGCGTCGCGCGTCGCGCCTCCCTGGATTGTGATTGCCACTACTCACCCTGACAGACAGCTCACCATATCTCTTGTCGCAAGTGGTATAATTCTGACGTTGAGCACCATGGAAATGCACAAAGAGATGTCTCAACACTCTTCCAACCCTCTCGAACTTCCTTCCTCGGATGTTCGAAACAGAACTGCATTGCATAGATATCGCAAAGCTCGGGCAATGGGTGGAAACCAACGTGACTCGGATGAGCCAGAAGATGAGCTCGAGGTTTCTGACCTAAAAAATTATCAACGACATATCGCAGGGCTTCTCCAGGATCGGCCGACTGTAGAAGCTCAGTACATGACGCGAGAGAACATGGGACCAGAAGTACTCATTGACCTAGACGAAGACATGGACGGTGACAAAACGCAAGACTACGACGGCGAGAATAGCGATGAATACGATGGCGACAGTGACGTGGAAGCGGACGCAGATGGAGAGATCGACGAAGAAATGACGCTGTTCCTCAAGCCACGAGAGGAGCAGGACGAGATCGAGCTCGAAATCGCAGACCTTGAGGAGGCAGTCCCTGCCATCACGCAGGACTACAAGCTCATTGACCGCCTTGGCACGGGCACATTCTCATCGGTGTACAAGGCCGTCGACATCGGATATCACGAAAAGTGGGACAACGCGGTATGGCATGGGCTCCACCCTGTCACGTCGTCGGCACACTACCAATCGGTGCCACGATCGCCGGGTACGAAGGTTTTCGTCGCCATCAAACGCATATATGTGACCAGCAACCCGGAGCGGATACGGAACGAAATCTCCATCCTGGAGGCGTGCCGGGGAGCGCGACACGTGTCACAGCTTATAACTGCGTTTCGGCACGAGGACCAAGTAGTCGCCGTTATGCCTTACCACCCACACGAGGACTTTCGCGTGCGTACACATGCATATCAGAGCCTGCCTCGCTTTTTTTTTTTTTTTCAAATTCAATTGAACTTTCGCTAGTCGTTCTATCGCACACTGCCAATGGCTGGGATCCGAGCGTACTTCAGGTGCATGTTTCGTGCTTTGCGGGACATTCACGCGCGTGGTGTCATACACCGCGACGTCAAACCTGCCAACTTTCTCTTCGACCCCCTCGGGGGGATAGGAACGCTCGTCGACCTTGGCCTAGCCTGTGTGAGTACCTACCTTTCCAAGAAGCCCATGTACTTGATATTTATTATATTATTTATGCAGCGCATGAGCGTGGAACCTCCTGTACATTATGGGAGATGTCTACACACCACGCCAACAAGGGAGCACCCACATGGTCGGCTACGGCGTGCAGCTGAATACAACTCGGAGTTTGTCAGGAAGAAGCAGAAGGATGCGCGGACGCGCAGCGGATGGACATCCGATAGGGTGGGATATTTAGAAAAGGATACAAGGTATGTGCACCACGCTGCGGACACATGACCTGTTTTTACTGAATTCACAGACCCCATTCGAAAGCGAATCGAGCAGGCACCCGAGGTTTCCGCGCGCCAGAGGTACTCCTGAAGTGTAGCGAGCAAACAGGGGGTCTGTCATAGCATATCTCACAACTGGTGGGCGTCCTTGTTGACCATGTGTCTTTTATTAGCCATCGATATGTGGTCTGCGGGCATGATTCTCCTCTTCTTCTTAACAGGAAAGTTTCCCCTTTTCCAGTCTAACGACGACGCGGAAGCGCTGTTGGAGATAGCGTGCGTTATCGGGCGCCGAAAGATGGAGAAAGCGGCAACACTACACTGTGAGCGCTGTGAGAAGCTTGTGCCAACAGAATATTAATTAGTGCCTACAGCTAGGTCATTCACTACGAACATTCCATCCATCACACCAGAAGGGAAACCCTGGCGTGAATTTGTGGAGACATTGAATCCGAAGTTGCGGGATTGCCCGAAGAGTGTCGTCCGCCAGGACCCCTACGACATGGGGGAAGCATCATCGGGAGGGGGTTCCTACGCCCCTCCCCCCTCGTCCTCCTCCCCAGGGGCAGGTGCCGCCTCATGCGAGACCAATAGGCCGTCACCATGCGTAGATGTTCCGGACCACGAAACAGACGTGGAACAAGCACTCGACCTGCTCGAGCGTCTGTTGCATCCGGAGTCTATCAAACGAATCACACCGCGACAGGCACTTTACCATCCGTTTCTGTGTGAGAGCGTGGAAGGTGATGATGTGTTCTTTCCGCACCCATTTGGGGAGGGTGTCTGCGGAGAATGGCATTTTGTAGACCCGGTGACGGAAGAGTTCCGAGTGCGTATCAGGACGGAAGAGGGGGGTGCGAGCGTGATACCAGTGATGGCAGGGGAAGGTATGGCTATCGGAAACGAGCCATGTGAGTTTCATCGAGAAGAGGACTTTTTCAAGTCGCCAGACGAATAGACAGAATATGTATATAGATGGAAGTGCATCGTAATTTATTTCGTGAAATAACCTTTAGGAGGGATCGAACATGCAACGTGGCAGTGGGGCAGTTTACCGTTGAGCCAAGGTGGCATGAGTCAGCCAATCGAATAACGCAACCCAGTGGTTTATGAGTTGTGTCAGGGCTCCATGAGTCTTTCAATGTAATGCGAGCAAAGTAAATGACGACAACGTCCACATCTACCTCTTTGTCACCAATCTCTATTATCGAGCAGATAGCCCCCCTTATCGTCGTCCTTGTCATCCCACTTCTTGTCCTCTACGGCCGAAATCACTTCCACCAATTCGCCCTCCACATGCTCGCAGTTGCCAGCTCGGCGCTGCCTTGGAATTGGTCATCGTTATACGAACATGGATCCGTTTCCCTCAGACCCAAGAATGATCTCCATGTCCGCACTCGCTCAGAACAGCTGGCCGCGAGAACCGATGGCTGCCCTGGTGTGTATCCCAACATCATACATACGCGCTCTCTCTGAACATATTCCAATGCCACCCATGTGGCACATCAGAAAGCGAAAAGAGTCTGTCATACCCTGGGCTCGTTAATATTTCCGGGACGTATTGCTTCATGAACTCGACTATGCAGGTGCGCCCGCCACGTCCACGCCATCTCAACCCAACGGTCATCTAACCCAACCCGCCCCGGCGTCCACCGATAGGCTCTTGCATCTCTATCATATCTACAACCACAAATAGACGCTATCCACGCTAAAGCTGAGGCGGTCGACGTACCCACGCCAGTCGTTGACGCCCTGCGCGACCTCCTACGCGGTGCGATAACCCTCTCCCCTCATTCTTCGTAGCCACACCCTCAACTCACACGACCCCCTCATCGTCTCACCAGACCTCAACACCCCTTCATCTTACCATCGCTCCATCCGCCCCGTCGATATAATTGGGGCGCTGTCGCAGCCTGAGCCAGGCAGACGCAGCCCACTCTTCTCATCACGTGAACACCAGGACGCGCAGGAGCTGTTCCAGCTCGTCTCGGAATGCGTCAAGAAAGAGGCCATTGCTGTAGAACGTGAAGGTGCGCGCGATATCGGCTTTGGCGCGCTCGCATCTCTCTCGTCAGCATCTACGACCACGACCAACGTCGACGTATCCAAGGGCGTGTTTGACGGCCTGACAGCGAACCGCCGTAGTTGTTGTGAGTGCGGGTACACTGAGGCGGTCATGCACTTTCCCTTTGACAACTGGCAGCTCAATGTCCCTCGCGTCGTACGTCCGTTTTCTTTCTCTCCCGCCATTCTCCTTGGCTGAGCGGTAGCGTCTCAGGCGAATTGTAGACTGGAAGAATGCCTCGTGGACTACACGCGCCTGGAAGTCTTGACAGATTGCATCTGCCGCAAGTGTTCGATGCGCGCGACCCTCCGCCGATTGGAGCAAGATGCAGAACGACTCACCGCCGAGGCGGGCAAGCCGTCGCACGTATCGCAGTCGAAAAAGAAGCGTGCGCGCGAGGCCAGGCGATTGGTGCTTCGCCTCAAGACAGCGCTCGAGGAGGGACGAATTGAGGAAGACATCAAGGGTGTCAAAATTGAGAAGGTCTTTTCTCGAGCTTCAACCAAGCAAGCTATGGTCGCGCGGGTGCGTGATTTTTTTTCTTATATTTTTCTTATATTTTTCATGAGGGTCTTGTCTAATGGGATTCATGCTCCATGCTCAGCCACCACCAGTGCTTGCGCTACATCTAAATCGCTCTGTGCACTTCGGTGCATACGCATCCAAAAATTCTGTGCGGGTGCACTTCACAGAAATGCTCGACCTGACGCCCTTCACCACCTCGGGCATGCTTTCCACCTCTCCCTCGTTCCCCATCTCCTCACACATGCCCTCCCCAACGGTCGCCGCCGCCTCTCTAGTCCACCTAACGACCAAAGCACAAAACCCCACGACACAACCTCCGCGCGTGCTCTACCGCCTCGCAGCGGTGGTGTGTCACTACGGCCAACACTCGTTCGGGCACTACGTCTGCTTCCGGCGCAAGCCGCGCGGAGTAGGGCGCGTTGTCCCGCCACGAGTAGACGAGCCGCCTGTGGCGCCGGGGAAGGGCTGGCTGCGCGCGAGCGACGACGCGGTGCGCGAGGTCGGGATCGAGACCGTGTTGCAGGAGGGCTCCGGCGCGTTTATGCTCTATTACGAACGAGTGAGGAACGGAGAAGACAGGCCATCCGTCTGGTCCACACGGCATTGCGGGACGGACGTCATCGACGACGACACCGCGCGAGAAGTCGGCGGTGGTGGCGAGAAGGTACAAACAGTTCGTTTGCAGGACGCGCCGAGATGGGAATCGAGCGAGGAAGAGGAGAAGGAGAAGGTGGTGCCGGTGATCAGGGCTCGCGTTGTGCGGAGCGTGTCGCTCGGGCGAGAAGGTGATGATGAGGATGAAGGCGTCGAGGGTGTGACCGTGAAGCAGGAGGCGGAGGAGGCGGATCTCAATTCGGAGACGTGGTTGGTGTCATCGCCGACACCCACCAAGCCAGAACCTATCGATGTCGAGCCCGCAATCGAGTTGCCCACGTCGGCAGTGTCCACCGCAGCCCCGCCACCCATACCCGACACACCAACTGCGGTGGACGAACCGCCGATAGCGGACCTCCGAACATAGAACCGACTCTTTGCCACTTTGCCTCGTGTTTTTTTGTCCCGCATTTACATTCAGTTCTACCAACTCTGTACCATGTTTTCGCGTGGGGATTGCATACCATTCTATACACATATTCAAGTTGAGAGTCACATTTCGCACGGGCACAAAGTTGAGCAAGCAAGCAATAATAATGATACAAACAGTCCTCGTCCTCTGTCTGCAGTAAGAGGCAAGCAAAAAAACAAAGGGCATTACTAGATAAGGGGCTAGACAATGAGATTCCTGTGCAGATGAGAGCATATCCAGGGGAAGGGAGGAGACTTTGGGTAGTCCTGCATTTCGACTCGTGAAAAAAATCCATCATCCAAAAACTTTATCACCAATAGACGTGGCGCTCGACGGTGTGGGGCTTCGGCCTCGTGTAGACTGTGCGCTTGACGCGGGTCACGCTTGGGTACCATGCGTGATAAACATTGCCAGGCTCAAACTGGACCTCAACTATTTGCCTGCCCTATAAACCGCAAGCGCAAGGGGGATTAATTAGGAAAAGACGCCATGACGACGACGACGGGAGAGGCGGGACGTACGGCGTAGTCGATGTGCGAGCCAATGACGAGGCCTTCACGACGGCCGTAATTGCCATGCTGGACAGCGACGATATCACCGGGCTGTATACCGCCAGAAGTAGATAGAGTATTATTATTATTGTGTGCGCCGGTCAGCGATCGGCGGAAGTGAGGCGGAAACAAAGTGAACTACGCACGATGATCTCTTCACTGGACATGTTGCTGTGGTCGGTGGGTTTTTGCTTGGTGGAGGTGTTTTGTGTTAGGAGGGGAGGGGGGAATGTGTGTGTCGTTGCTGTGAAGGAGGGGAAGGGTGACCGTGCTTGGTGGCTTTTATATGGGCAGGCAAGGTACCCCAAGAGATAATAATGATGGCATTGTTCTCGCGCTCGCGCCGGCACGGTCTGCACGCGGCATTCGCGAGGCGCTTATATCATATCCTCATTTTTTTTTTATACCTTCTTTTGTTTTTCTATCGAAACAAAACCACATTGATTAAACCCTTCCCCCGTTTTTACTGTACAGAAAGGACTCCCCATGTAATTTGGTCCCTCGTTGTACTTTCCGAGCATTCCTCCGAGGACAAAAGAGCGAACGGATTCGGACGGCGCACGGGTATATATTATTTTGTCCTTTTTCTTTTACCTGTTTTGGGAGTAACGTCTTACGCCTCGTGCCCTCCCATCAACCACGTGTCCCGCGGTTAGCAGCTTCTCAGATCCCCTGTCCCGGCCCCTCGAACCCGGTGGTCATGCCTCGTTGTTGCAAGCAAGCGGCATTGGATTGTCCACCCAGCGCAGATTAATGCACGGAAGCTGTGCGCCGCATCTGTCTTGCGCTGCTTGGCATCGGATCTGTTCTCCTGTTTTTGTTTGGGACACGCACGTAGCATGAGCCTGCGCAACCTGTCCGGAATCAATTTAAATAATCAATGATGGGGAGATAATTATCAATGTGCAGTTCCTCGTATGAATACATCTCTGAAGTTCAAGTATCTGCAGTGTTGTTGACCTGGGTGTTTGAGACTGAATATCAAGTGGTACCCGGATATATGCTAACAGCATCCTCCGAAACAGTCGTGTGCGTGCCCTCTATGGCTTGAATTATGGACCCGATAATAGCCCCATTGGGAGCGTATGAGATGAAACCGTGGGCGCTAAGCGAGGAATTGGTGCCCAAATATTTGGATTACCTCATAACATAACCCCATCTGCCAAGGTGTCGCACACCCACGTGGTGATCCACGAGACGCTGGCATGTCAAGGTGTTGATGAAAACGGTAGCTCGTGTCGGAAGCCCGTAGTGAATCTGTCACCGGAACAACAGACGAATGTTGATCACGAACAGGATTTTCCAATCGCATATGATGTACTGTATGATAAGGAGGAAACAGGCTGGTTCTAAATATTTACCACGGTGTGAAGGTGTCAACTCCCAACTAAGAAGGAAAAGGAAGCAAGAGTATCTATTTGTACAACCGGAGGAGGGATATGTCAGTGGATCTGTGGCATCTTTCATCGCGTCTTATCCTCTGCAAGGATTGCCTCGTTCAACTCATCCAGTGGAGCCAACTCTTTCTTGTCTACGAGATCAAACTACACGTTTGGTGAGCCATGCGTGTTTTGGGCGTCTAATGAGTGACACACCTCGTTGACAAAGAGGAAAAAGTGGCGATAGCTCGTGTTAAGGTGGGCTTGTATACATCAACGAAAGGAAAAAAATTGGCCACGAAAATCCGAATGAAACACACCTTCGATGCCGAGCGCGCAGATCTGATCAAAGTGATTGCTGTATATGTGCGCGTACACGCGGAACAATCGTCGCACGATGGTGCGCACGGTGTCTTTGAACGTCCGAGGGAACGACACACCTACGACCCCTCGTCAGCAGCGCAAAAAAAGCTGGGATCGCGGGAGGACGCACCGATCGCATTCGGGAAGACGGACTCGTCGTCGAGGATATTCTGGGCCCAGTTCATGAGGGCGTCGACATACTCGGGCGCGGGAAGCTTCGTGGGGCGCTTGTAACGTACGCCGTCTTCCCAAAGGTACTCGTATCTGATTTCGTAAAACGGATCGATTACCATCGCGCAGTTAAGGGTGAGACTGAGCGCGCGCGCTCACCGAGGGCCCGCGGACATGATCGGGCACTGCGAAATGCACCATTTCAGATTCAGAGAGAGGATATAAGAGTCGAGACGACGGGAAGACGGACCTCCTGAGGAGTGCAAAATTCCGTCACTGTGCCGTACAGCATGTTGAGGTGGTTGAAGAAATCGACGGCTGGAACGACGCGGTCATGCCTTTTTGACGGAGTGGTTGAGCCCTACAAACTTGACTGACCGTGGACAGCGAGCCATTCATTGAGATCTTCGCCTTCTGGGAGCTTAACCGCAAGTCGGAGGTTCCCGGATCCCTTTGGAGAAAAGTCAATTTTATCGGATGCTGTATAGCAACGCGTATCTGAAAACGCACCAGCGTCGCTTCGGCATATTTCCTGAGCTGATATTGCTTGGTACCCTCGGGTACATCTCGGCGTGGCTTGAAGGTGCGTGTCTTACCTCTGTAAAAGGGTCAAATATATCTAGGGTCGTGATGAAAAATACAGCTCTTACAGGCCAAAAAATGTGGACATAGTTGATTGATTGTGGGTGTCAATGCAATGAGAAGGCAATCACAAAGGGATATTGTGATCACGTGGCCGAGGTTATCGTCATGTTGCGTTGCGCCAACATCGAACGGGAACGATTCATCAGCTACCAGAGCTGTATGACATAGCAAAGCTCGTCATATTTATAATCACCTATCAATTAGCTACTCCTATCATTCGGTTTGAATGCCCAGGGGAAGCATAAAAGGCCCAGTGCCACTGGGTCTCTCCTCTCAGCTCGAGCATCCTTTCCAGCTCTTTCACCATCATGTCCCGCATACTCGTTGTTTTGACCTCTGCTACTCACACTCTGTTGGGGCCCGAAGATCCAACTGTAATTGGCACCATCTATGACATCCTATGCATCCTAATTAACCTCATTATAGGGTTGGTTCCTTCCTGAGGCAGCGCACCCGTACTATATCTTGTCGCCCCACTACCCCATCGACTTCGCTTCTCCTGCTGGGCCGAATCCGCCGCTAGATGCTGGTAGTGTCGATGTAGGCACGGTTCCTAGTGCTATACCATCTGAAAACGTGGTGACGTATGTTGTTGCAGTTTGCCAAAGACGACGATGAAAGCACGCGCTTTCTGAACGATCCCACTGTCCAGTCTCTCCTCCAAAACGCCAAACCCCTCAGCACCGTTCGTTCGGATGATTATGCAGCGATATTTTACGTCGGTGGACGTGGTCCAGTCATGGACCTCCCGACGGATAAGGCGAATATTCGATTGGCCAATGAAGTATGCCCCAAATCACAATGGGAATGTCTCTTACCTTACGCCTCTCCCCTAGTTCTACCGCTCTGGAAAGATTGTTGCCGCCGTCTGCCATGGTACTGCGTAAGCGGAGAAGTGCATCTCTCCTTCTTTCGCGGACATTAATACCGAAATTTGATGTCAAGTGCGCTCGTAAACGTTACGGACACGAACGGAACGCCCATCGTCGAGGGCAAGGTCGTCACAGGGTTCTCCAATGCCGAAGAAGCACTGGTTTATAAGCTCGAGGTAAGTGGGACGATATGTCAAGGTACACTGATTGCAACGAAGAATAGGCTCTCCCGTTCTTGCTCGAAGATCGCGTTAGAGAACTTGGCGCGACATATGTGAAAGCAGATGAGCCTTGGGCGGTGAGTCCCTATTCCGCCATGTTCATGCCCTTTCCGCTGACGCAGCAGTGGATTCGCAGCCGAAAGTTGTGCATTCTGGCAATCTACTTACTGGGCAGAATCCAGCGTCCGCTAAGCCCCTTGCCGAGGACCTTTTGAAGAAGCTACAGACCCAGGCTTAAGGCCTATCGTAATGTGTATCCGCATGAAATGTCAAACGAAGATGATTCGTAAATAAAGGGATGTACTAGCAGGCGAAGACGCGCTGTCCGGATGTATAAATAAAAGGTATCCTTTGCTCGACAACTTACTAGCACTTAAGTAGAGAGGCAGAAGGTCAGCGCTACTCTGCAAGCTTGGGGTGCGTCAATCTCATCATATAGACAAACGTTCCAAAAGAACATTCAAAGGGGTCG
>Ga0307510_10009346_pt1 | contig 11678 bp, 11 predicted proteins | sample 12_EM_MG_FD_207224 | JGI IMG/M metagenome (GOLD analysis project Ga0307510, IMG submission 207224) | Populus trichocarpa ectomycorrhiza microbial communities from riparian zone in the Pacific Northwest, United States - 12_EM | ecosystem: Host-associated > Plants > Roots > Unclassified | place... | reverse complement strand
ACAACAAAAACCCCCCCCCCCCCAAAAAAAAACGGCACATAAGACCCAACTCTTCACTGTTCAAAAAATCCTCATCGTTTGGTGGGCTAGTCATGGAAAAATAGTCTCCCGGGCTTGTCTCCTAGAACGATATATTGCCTCCGCATTGGGCGTAAAAGTCTCTTCTACCCTCCCAAGAAGAGGCATACTCGTTGAAAGTATCCTTGGGGACACAAGTCATCTTGTTGGCATTAGCATCTACAAAGGCAGAAATAGAGCCTCAGATAGATATACAACACCGCCTCGCCAGGCGCGCCAGTGCAGTGGCGAGTGGGCATACGGGATCTGACTTGAGTGCAGTGACGGTTGCTAACACAGTAGCTAATTTCTGCCTGAAGGAAATTTTATCTTATACCTGAAACGGCTGCACTCGCAGCCACCTTCAATGCCTTCGATCGATCCTATAAATTCTTGCTAGCAGAGAATCCTCGATATTCAACAATTACTCACCAGGTCTTGATGGCACACTACTTGAGTTCACTTCTTCCTAGAGCTTGGGGGGGTGTTTGCCATGCTGTGATTTGAGCTATCTGGTATCTCAGGTCGTGATTTAGGCTCGAACCATGAAATGAAATATTCATAGTGTTTAGCTTGGCAGCGTTTCCAAATCATGATTTGGAAAAACTTCATATGGTAGTGGATGTGTATTTGAATATTAAGTTAGGGGCTACGATACTATGCAATCACTTCCGGTCCAGGGGTTCTTTTGGCGGGGAATAGGCACTTCCGAAGGAAAGCAAATTCGTCTCACTTTCTCACGGTTCAACAGCCAAGGTCAAGCAAGATAAAATTCAAAGCAAAACCCCGATGAACATGGATGAAAAGGGGTGGAGGAGGATGGTTGCGCATCGATGCCGATGGACGCTGCTCTCTCCTCCTCAAGTAGCCCTCTTCTATGGAGCTAAACTAATAAAAGTAATGGTATCAAACATTCACGATAATCTCTGTGTTCAGGCGATTTTCCACCATAGTCATCCACGTGACCGACAATACTTTTGTTTTGTACCCTTAGGTACCGGTATTTTGTTAGTAAGTGTTAGCTAGCGGGTCCTGAGATCTTCTCATTGGGCTAGCTCCAAATTGTGATTTCAAACCATGACCGTCTCGGATCACGGCGCGCTCCAAAACCCCCCTCGGTTATAGCTATATCGTACTATCTAGATATTCTCCGTACGATTTTCCAAATAGTAGAAGAGAAATAGAGAACGATTACACTCTATATCTAGAAAAAGCAGGGATATCCGGTACAGGCTTGTAGGCACTCTCGCCCTCTCAAGGTCTCTTGATTAAGAGTCATCCAACATCCTCGTGAGGAATTTTGAAGCCCAATAGCAAGCTAACCTTTGAGTAGACCGTCGTTGCCACTAATGCCCCTCCTAACCTCTTCTTTCCTACAGCCTCCTTGTCATTCCCCCTCCGATCCATCATTTTACCTTCCCAAGTCTTCGGCACGTGGTGAGTTTACGGTAAGTTTCTTTGCGTTACCGTGCTTTTTCGTATCGTACGCTGTGTTAACATAGTTTGAACCCTGCAATACACAGAGTGATATTTTGTGATGGGGAGTCCGAAAGTAGGGATTCCTAGATGCCTCTTTGGGGGCGTTTAGGATAACCTCTCTCGATCCTATTAAGCAAACAACCACGTCCTCCAGGGGCTGTTAGCAAGCCATGACCAAGCGCGTAGCTGTCGCTCAACGTCCCGCGGACTGCGACTAGATCACCAATGGTCGGGTGGAAGGGGGTACCCCACACAAAGTGTGCGTAGTCTATGTGTAATAATCCAGACGATCTCGAAGGCCGGGTACGCAGCAACCTAATATGTCCTCAGCGCCCGTAGTTCTGGGTACAAGTTACTTTATGGATCCGGTTATTGTTGTGAGATGCTCAAGCACGGTAAAAGCTTATAATACTGGTACCTCTCTTTCTTCTTCCGGGTATTGGTCCCTCTGCTTCAATTTTCCAAGCCCGGAACGGACAGTATAAGGGCAGGAATCTATTAGCATGAACAGACAGGGATATGTTTGGCTGGGTAACCCCGACCAACCGCTCTATAACTTCCGGCTGGGCCCCGTGCAAGCGAACGGGGTGAGGCGAAACGCAGCCCCAAGGAGTGGAGGACAAGATGCAGGGGGATAAGATAGTAAAGATACCGGTAGTAGCGCGCTGCTTGGTAAACACGGAACGTTGGCAGTAAATCCCGGAAAATAGGCATTATTCTGAATGCCGCCATACTGCGGGTGAATCTTGGCGGAGGGACGGCACCGAGATATGGCCCAGGGTTTAAACAATGGTGAATGCAATCCCTACCGTACCCACAACGAGACTAGGCAGGTAGCCGGCAAGGGTCAGTTACCAGTAATCGTGTAGTTTTTTTTAACCTCAGCCTTGACAACCTCCCCATCGCCTGCAGAATGCCCCTGTTCCTCACTTCTCAATTTCATCATGGGTACGGTTAAGACTGTTACTAATGGCGAATGGACGATAACAGGAGAAGGAACTGCTTGTATCAGGGTGGAGAAAAAGTGGGGAGGGAGTGGTGTTGTGCTAGAGTAAAGTACAGTACGGTACGGTGCTGGGTGTGTGTTCGCTGTTGCCCGTTGGTTGTAAGACGGCAAAGTCCGACAGTGCCTTCAGGCAGATCGTCATCACTTGTTTATTTTACACCAAAAATGCCATTTTGACATTGTACAACACAACAACCTACTGCCCAATTGCTACGAAATCCTGCAAGAAGGCTAATTTGTTTCGAGTAACATATTGGAGTCTTGGGTGTTTTGGTGCGAATTTTCGTGGGAATTAGGGTTGTACGTGAATCTTAAAACCAGCAGTCATCCAATTAAGTAACTTCTTCTACAGGTGCCAAGCAAATTTTTGATACTTGCCCTGAAATTCAGAGCTCTTCAGCACAATATAGCCTGCATTAGGCAGGCTCAGCTTAATTGAAGCAATACAAGCCCAGACGTTGAATCCTTAGACTCTTAGCCACTTGTAGATGCATTTATATCCCCGAGAGGGCTGACATTAGAAAGCTTAAAATTAGAAGGGACTTTTTCAGCAGTCTTATGTGGCGATCAACTACGTCCAAGAACTATATAATAAAGTATCGAGATGTCCGGACGCCAAGATATCCGAACTCACACCTAAACACTAACTTATAACCTTGGCGCCAATTCATTCGAATACTTCACGAATTGCCAGAATCGCCAAGTATAGATACTGTAGGGGTGCCCGAATGGACCACCGTAACAACAACAATTGGACCGCGTCCCAGGTAGTCCAAAGTTTCCTCCTCTGGAAAAAAGCACCAAAAAAAGCCTACTCTCCGAGACAAACAAAAAAACCAGACCTTACTAGGCAACTGTAACGCCCCGGCAATTATTTGAGTGCTTACGGTACCACAAATGATCAGCGTGGGCAATCGCAAGCATGTTGCGCTCTCTCTCCGTCACGAATTCGTTGACATTCTGATTGGAACTGTAGTATTTAAAGAGGCTCTAGGATCCACTCTACAGACAAGCAGCGAGCACCGTTAATGGTCTTTTTTTCTTTTTTATTTTGCTGCTTTTTCCTTATCAATGTGGCGGTCATCGCCCAAGCCTCTATCATCAAGGAAACCCTTACTGCCAGCCACATCCCTTACAACATCCAAGTATGATACCCCGCAGTCACATATCTGCGGGGCCCTCGCCCGTGGCCTGCGGTGCGGGCGCTGTGCGGCTGGCCTCCTCGAAAACCGCGTGCTGTCCGGATCATCTGACAAGGCAGCTGCCTATACCCGCAACCCAAAACATTGCTCCTTCTTTTTTGCACGGAGCGGACTCCGCCGCCCGCACAAAGCGCGACAATCCTCCAGAGGCTAGCGCCAGGAAGAAAGGAAATTTCCCAAGTGCTGGTACAGTACTGTACACCCGCCCGGGGGATGCACTGCTAATACTACAACTTCCGATCTACTATGCAACTGGGATTACTCCATCACCGATATAAGGCGCACTTGGTCGGAACTCACACCACCCACCATTCGAGCAGCGATTAGAGCAGAACTAAAAAATCTTGCATAATCCGCTATCTCCGCCAAACCCCCAACCCCCGTACTCAGAGACAAACCCCTTTAAGAAGAACTGGTGTTTTCTCCACACTGTAAAACCTGAGCATGCTGAGTGTACTAGATCTCATAAACTGGTATTTGAAATTCAGGTAACCTGTCAAACTAAGCCTATCGTAGGCCGACGCCGCAATTCCCGCTGATAATCTGATAGTGGATCGTACGAGATCCTACGAAACCCTAGCAGCAAGCAGCGCCACAACACTGTCAGAAAGTAGTATACTCGCAATGTCGGGATGTCTCCAAGACGGACTGCTATTGCATGCCACCAAAATTCCGGGGCCCTAGCCAATTTCCGGCTCTATACAATAGTGGTTCGTCTCACAAACGTCACGATATTGGGAGGCCGTAGGAACTCAAATAATTAGGCCATGTGCTAGGACGTTGGAGCAACCTCTCCCAGTAAAGTCTAGCGTTTTTCATCTCTTATTTGCCTCGGGGAGCAGATTCTCCGGCGCGTTTTTCGCCCCTTTTCTAGAGAGGGAAATTTAGAACCACCGAGCACAGGTCCTAATTATTCAAGTCCCTACGATACTTAACCTTTATTAAGCATATTCAGTACCAGATTCAGCATACCCCCAGAGAATAGCCCAATAAAACTCCCCCGTTTTCAATGCAGCTGCTCTGGTCAAATAGCCGGCACTAATGCCAGCTCCCCCAGCCATGAATTTTGGGAGGAAACTGCTATAGATTCATCTGAGCCCCCAGGATATGCGACGGGCGATGCAGCAGCAAGGCCAGCAACTGGCACATATACATTATGAAATTTCCCACCAGTAAGTCTACATCTTAGTTTTGATGGTTCGGTGACCAATACTAAAAGAGGTCCCAGGAATATAACAATAATGAATCTCACCGCGCCAGTTCAGCCCGTCGATAACGATCTCAGCGATCAAGAACGACAGTTCATGAAGCGGATTTTCAGGCCTAGTGTTTAGTTTGATATCCTATTGTCAGTGGAGGCTAATAGCCCTCGTGTTTGGCTAGAGGTTTTCCTTCTTCGCTCGGCTCGATCTTGAGACTAGAACAGCTGGCGTTTCTCCGAATTTTCCCGAGTTAGGATCAGAGGTAAGTTAGCCTCTAGAAAGGTTGGGCATATTGAACAATAAATGGCCCCCTCCCGTGCGTAGATATACCAGGGTTCTTGGTGGGGCCAGCATTACTGATTTCTCCGTAGTAAAGTTGATTGAATTTATTTTTAAGTGCATCGAGAACTCATACCATGTATGAGGGGAACCCCTGATTAGAGAAATGCGATCGACGCCTCGAGGGAGATGTGCGGAGCAAGAGGTAACACTGCCTTTAGTTGCCGAGGGGGCGGAGCACCGGAATTCTGAGGAAATACACGGTACTTATGAGAACGTCCCGGGCCCAGGGGTTAGCCTAAAATGTTACACACTAGGCTTGATGAAGTCTGATAAGTATAAGAAGAGTGTGTTCTCGCCCCGCACTAGCGACAAGTAACGAAGCCCCTTCAGCATTCCAATCCAGAAACTAGGGATCGCATAGTCGACCTGCCTCGAACCAGAGCAATCCCACGAGGAGGGTCCGGGCTTTAAAGGATTCTGGCACTGGTTACCTGGTATATGCGACCATTACTCCAATACTCGGCCATTTTATACGCAAGGTTGTATGAGCCACTGTGTAGCTACGGAGCGGGATGGAGGCCACCTCTGCAGCCACTGAGTAGGATTTGTGGAGGAATTTTCTGTACTGGAGCTGGTTCTTGTGGAAGATGGAAGACCCGTTGTGATGGCAGAGGCAAAGAGATTCCAGCAACGTGCGGTGAAGCAGGTCCGCTAGCGGCGAAAGATATCCAGACAACAATGGTGGAGACAAGGCGAATGGCTTCGCTACGACGAAGGAGCAAGGCAAATTTCGGAAGACAAACGTCACAATTGCAGTGTTTAGTTCAGGGGGTGACGAGAGAGGTAAGTGGCTAGAGGAGAATTACATGTTGGTGGGCTTCGCCAACTTAGCATTGATCAACGGGGGTATTGGGGAGAAATGATTGAAGGTGGATGGCTAGTGGAGTTCTTCATGTTTATAGTAATTAGTTTATTATTCGGGAGACCGGACGGCCGTGGGTAAACGGGTTTGATTTGTTCAGCAAAGAGGTAGCATAGATTATGGGTTGTTTGTGCTCGGGGGGAGGGAAAGTATTGGGCTTGCAGAGATCCCGGGTGGGAGCGGTTCAGTAAGAGAATCACGCAAATATCCTCGAAAACGCACCAATTCTTCCAGACTTTGTCTCAGCTTGTGCGGTAGGAACTAATCTAAAAAACCTTTCGCAAATACCTAACTCAGTTCCTACTCCCTAAACAGGGTAATTAAGCGCATACAACGGGCTGCCCAAATGCTTGCCCCTGCCCAGACTCTGAAACCCCCCCAAGCAACCCGCCGAGTATAGCCTAAGATTTGTGTTGACTTTACATGAAAAAACCCCTTTTACAACATTCAGAGATTTTGCCGGGGGTTACGACTTGGTAAAAGGATTTCTTATGCAAAAAGCCCATGCAGCTTTGGCGGGGGTACCCTTATGTGCAGGGCCAACGGAACATTAGATTGGGAGCTGAACCCGACCCCAGGTACGGTATCATAAAACCAATCCTACCTCTGCCGATCTGGAGACTGCTGCGACTCCAAGTATCTCTTCACGGCCTCAAACTACCTCTTTATGTCACATTGAAATCATGTAGGTAATTCGAGTGATCTTTAGTGATTATCGGAATCATCATCTTGAAAATTGATGTTTCTGAAACCTTTTAAACAAACATGGGAGAGCCATCATAAGGGACACCTCTACTTGGGAGACAAGGATTTGATAAACTTCTGAACCGAACTCAGTGGAATTCTTGAAAACCGAGTTGGCGCCCCACCTTATCGAAAGGAGAGGCAGCCCATGGCAACCCAACTAAACTACTTGAATAAATCATGCACAAAATATCATTTCACCTCCTGCCTCAGTTTCACCTCATGAATTCCACTCAATGTATATATATATATACCAGTATTACCTGTAGATTGTGAGGCAAACCGAAATCCAGATATTTCACACTCATCAAAAACAAAACTCTCTATCAAAAGAAAGCAGCCATGTCGTCTATGTCATCTCTTAGCCCTTCTATCTCACTCTCTAGCTCATCTCCCAGACTTCCTGGTTTACTCTCTAATGACGACCAGGATTTCATCAATCAATGGTTCATACACTACGGCTTCAGCTTCAGCAATCCTGAAGATCTAGCGGCCCGACTGACCAGGCTCAAACGAGCCCACAAACGCCGTACCCCCAACCGGAGATTACCAGGCAACTGTGACGGACTTCTGAGAATCTTTGCAACTATAGCTTCACTGCCAAACCATAGGCACCGCATAGATGCTGCCAACATCGTCAGCCAGGTGAACGCAAGGCTGAATAGCGGTGCGGTCGAAACACTAGTGCCAGACCCCAGGAGATTCTCACCCCCGGCCCCCGGAGGTGTAATTTCACGATTAGCCAACGACCCTCTCCCGGACGCAGTTGGGGATCCCCTCCCCGACCGCAGACCTGGAGAGCCCATACCGGATGTCTCCGTCGGCAGAATATTTCGGAGATATACCATGGGTACACCTGCGCTTCCGGCCGAAAACCAAGGTTTGGTAGACGGTGCCGCGCGATGGATTCCGCAGAATGAATATTTCATGGCAGCAATGGAGAATTTGCGAACCATGGGGGCTGACGACCCAGGGCTCCATGCACCGCTTCTTGTTGACCACCCTTTGGAGGTGGTAATGGAGTTCCCAGAGACAATTGCGCTTATCACTGCCCCAGTTCCCCAGGTTGATCCGACGTTGCAGACAGCTGCGAGAAGTCGTCTAACAATATACGACACTAGGTCAGGGGCCCCAAAAGTACGAGGAGCTCTAACTCAGGACCATTACATCTATAAGTTGATTGATTTTTTCCGTACCAAGTTACTCGAGCCCTCTGTCGCTGCCAAGTATGCGATCGTCAATCGATCCCATCCAAGCAGGTACCGCACAGGAAGTGAGGATAATATAGCTGATGAGCCTCCTGCTACAGTCAACGAAGGTATGCGCTAAAAATCTGCTCCCCCCCCCCCCCCTTTCTTCCATTTAATCTAACAATTTGAACAGTTGAAGGTGTTATGAGGTGGGTTTTGGACGGTTTTCCCGTGGTAGAGATAATCCGGGAAGGCAAAACTCAAGGCGGCAGAGAGCGAATAGATAACTGTTATGGATACGTCCCCCGGTTCGGCCGGCACAGTCATAAATTGACTCTGAATTCGGTCATTTTCGACTCCCTTGAGCAGGCGTATCGAGATGGAGATGATTACGATACCATCGTGTTCATCCTGTTCGTTACCGTAGCTCATGAATTCGGTCATTACTTGAACACTTGTGTAATTGGCCCCTCTTTAATATTCTCCTGGGAAGCCCCTTACTAACAGAAGGTATTCAGTGGCATATTGGAGCAGACCGTGACGCCTATTTTCGAACACCCCGGGGCCTACGATATCTGGTCCAATCGGGCCCGGCTGAGGATAGAGCGCACCCCGACTATGACCCGGATGACATGATAACTGGAGAAATTGGGCACCTGCTTGAATGGCTAATCTTTGGCTACGTAACTGATATAGAACATAGCCCAACAGGTCCCTTCAGCAATCCTTTGCACATCACCGGATGGGGCAGTTGGACGGGTAATAACCTATGCCTAGACAATCAGGTTTGCAGGACGCTACTGCAGGCCCGCCCGCATCTGCGAATGCCCGCCCAGGAGATGAGGGTATTCGTGGAGAATCTAAAAAGGGCGGAGGCATCTGGAGGAACAGACCCAATGGATATCGACGACGACGACGACGACGACGACGACGACTTTGAAGATGTGATTATGGTAGGTGACCCAATGGATATAGATTCGGGTCGTTCTGGAGTAAGTATACCTAATACCGTTAGAGGCAAGGCATTTCGTCATGCCTTCATACGCCTCGATGTTGAGACCGAAAGAGCGAGGGCCAGGGGGAGAGCCAGAAGGCGGGCCAATCGTGTCAATGCATGCGGGCCCGGTACGGGCGGACGGAGTTGGAACCCCGATGTCCGACTTCACAATAACCTCAATTGGCGCACAGATGAAATCCCTCCACCTTCTGCCGGCCTTCTCTCCTTCCTCCCAAATTCCGACCGTCGGGTCATCATGGTGGGGTACATATTCCTATGTATAGCTTCGGATTACGGTCTCAGGCTAGTGTGGCCCACGTTCACTTCGACATATTCTTCGACCCTTACAGCCATCATAATGGTCCTTGGATTTTTCTTTGTGGGGATCCCAGATTCCTTAACGGCGCGTTCCGGTAGCACCTCCTGATCGGGGGTCCTGTTCGAGTGAGTGACTATGAAGTTGAAGTTGTGTTCCCTCTCAAAGAGAGATGCTATTAATAGAGTTTTCGAATAGTGGGGGATTGCGACGATATTACAAATACTTAATAGACAATATAAATAGCTTGTTTTTCATTCTGTATGGAGAGTAGAAGGAAAAAAATGGATTCCAGATGCTAATAATCCTTGCCTTTTCCAGGAGCACGGTACCCCGAAGTTGATATAGCATCTCCAATGAGTTCACAGGCCGAAAAGCCCGGGAAATTTTTGAAGAACTAAAGGTGTCACTGATGCCCAACATTTGCCCATAACCTCGACTCCACTGTAATCTACAGCGCCGTCGGCATACCCCCGATCCAAAAGACGTTTGATAGCTTCGCGCATCACATTTCTCTCATGCGACCACTAAACGAGCTCTGACGTCGGTTGAGTCTTTTTCACTGTGCGAGCAGAGAGACAGAGCCAACAAACGGGGTTGATGGAGGGGCCAATAGGCATTCGAAACACCGTTGGCTGTCTTCTCCCAATTCGGACTGTAGGTTTATTTTTAATGAGGCGCAGGGAAGGGTAACAATCGAGAAAGAAGAAAGAAGAAGAAAAAAAGCAGTTTGTCGCTCTCGTTCTCGCTGCTCTTGTGTGCCTGGTGCAACTCATACCGACTTGAGTCAATCGTCGAGACAAAGATCTCAAATGTTCCATGGGTTGGTGCTGAGCATTGCAGGGTGAGCCAAAGCTCGATCTTTCTGGAAACGTACGGGTATCATAGTGGATTGGTGTACTCGTACTTGTACCGTAGGATAGCTATCCGGTGGAGGTAGAGGCAGGGACTAGCTTCTTTCTTTTTTTCTTTGTTTTTTCCTTTTCTTTCAGAGACAATACACGTACTATGAGGTACAGCACAGTACGGTACGTTGTTGTAGGGGAAGAGCAGCGCCCTGACAGACGGTATCATGTCACGGCGAATATGTACCGAATTTGTATGTAAGATGGGCATTGCAAGCCATACTCGTACAAGGGCACGGTACTAGTGCACATCTGCCCAGAAGACGGAATCTCCACTTTTTCTTTCCTTTTTTCTCTCTGCCCTTCTGCTGCTGTTGCGCCCCTCCCATCACAGGCACACGAGGACTTGTGCTCCCTCGTTTATAACAGCTCAATGAAAAGGAAAGAAAACTCGATGCTCATCACGGACCACCCCCAGATCTAAATATATACTTTCACCGCCATATCTTTTTTACAACCCCTTGGAAACCATTCACCACCCCCGCACGCCGATATTCAGATTCCTCTGGCTTACTCGCCTACGGCCTTCCTCCTGCGCGCGAGATCGCAAAATTTCACGGTCCAAAAAGCAAAAAAAAATTCCTCCCATTTTCTGCGCGATAGGTGATAGTTTATGAATCCTTGAACACGTCACGATATCCTGAGGATGAGCATCACTTACGGTACGGTAGCTGTAAATAGTATTAAAGGACGGTACTTGGAAAGGTTGGGATTTTTTATATCATAATTCAATCATATAATTTATGCGAACTTTTGTGAACCATCGTATGGTCTCTTTTTTTTTTTTTTCTTTTCTTTTTTCCTCTTCACGAGGGTTTTCAAACGTCGTGTAAGCACCGTGCTGGATCTACCGTGATTCCCCGAGACCCGGAGTTCGTAGAGTGAAAAAAGAAAGCAGAGTAAAAAAAAAGACGTTCTGTTTCTTTTTATATCCTTTCTACCATAAGGATGGAAGCTTGTTTGGACCATGATGTTCACATCTTTCCCCTTTCCCCCTTGTTTCTAGACTCATAGAAACACCCGACCGTCCTCACGGGCAAAAAAACTCGGCTAAACTAGCAATTTCATCAGTGCCATAGGGAAAATATGGTAGTACGAGAAGGAATTGACGATGCACCTCTAGCTTTTCCATCGCTTGAAGATATGTGAGTGTGAGATGATGGAAGAGGTGGAAGGCAGGAGCTACTTACATTTGATAGTCGTTTCATCTTTTCAAGGATCCGTCGGATAGAACGTCACTCGGTATTCTCCTATGGGAAACAGAAACCGGTTAAGAATACAAAAAAGGCCCAGCAGGCCGGGCAACCTCCACCGATCAGAGCTTTGCTGTATAAACTCCTCCTCTTCATCACCGACACCCCCCCCCCCCCGTTATC
>Ga0307510_10009344_pt1 | contig 11681 bp, 9 predicted proteins | sample 12_EM_MG_FD_207224 | JGI IMG/M metagenome (GOLD analysis project Ga0307510, IMG submission 207224) | Populus trichocarpa ectomycorrhiza microbial communities from riparian zone in the Pacific Northwest, United States - 12_EM | ecosystem: Host-associated > Plants > Roots > Unclassified | place... | reverse complement strand
TCAGATAATGTGTCCTGAGTTAGACAGATAGCCCTTTGTACTATAAGGAGAGAATGAGAAGGAAAAGCAAGAGTCAATTATTCAGAAAATTTCAGTCCTCTCTCTCTCTTTTACCTCTAATGTGGGCAGTGTTTAATATGATCCCAGGAAAACTCTCCAGATCAAAACGGTGCCTTTGCTATTTTGCAAAGGTATTTAATTAATGCTGAAAAAAATTGTCATATTTTTTCTCCATTTTTGTTTCAATCACAACCAAATATGACCGGTTTGGACAAAAAATTATATTTACGTTTGCCTAGGTATATCTAGAGCAAGATTCAGTCAAATGTGATCCGCCATCATCAATTTTTAACAGGTTTTTTGTTTTGTTTTGTTTTTTTTTTTTTGGAGCTGCTTATTAGAAACATGACAGTGTAGGACATTTTAGGTTTTGTAGTTATGTTTGGGCCTTAGGCCTTTTTATAATAATAATAAAAAATTTTCATTGAATAAAAAGTTAATTTAAAGATTAATTCTGTTTATTTGCTGAAAGGTAATTTTTTTTAAAAATAATTTTTTGAATTCCTGAAAAGTAAATTATTTTTTGATGTTTGGTAGTGTCATGAAAAATAAGTTAGAAAATATTTTCCAGTGTTTGATTATGTTATAGAAAATGAACTAGAAAATAACTTATTAATGTTTTTTTTTCAAGTTTATTAAAATAATGAGGAACAAACTTTACAAATTAAAAAGTTGAATGAGAATGAAAAATATATAATTTCATAAATTATCTCAAATAAAATAAATAATAATCAAAATAATAGAAATCAAATCTAACAAATAAAAAAATTGAAAGAAGATGAAATTAAAATAATAATAATTACAATTTCATAAATTTTTTTAAATAAAATAAGTAACAATCAAAAGAATGAGGACCAAATTTGATAGATAAAAAATTTCAATTAAAAAAATAATAAGAGAAAAGCAAATAACAATCATGAAAATGAGGACCAAAGTTAATATAAAAATCAAATTAAATCAAATTTTAAGGGGTGAAATAAAAAAAAAATTCAAACAAAATATATATCAATCAAAAGTTTGAGGACCAAATTTGATATAATCAGCAAATAAAATGATATTCCTAAATTTTCACAATTTCTGGAAAGTGTTTTCCGTCCAAAATAAAAGGAAAACACTTTCTTGAAAATCAAGCCAAATTTTTCTTTGAGTGAAAAGTGTTTTTTGTTAACCAACTTTTCTAATGGTAAAAAAACAAAAAAGTGGTTTCTAGAAAACCATTTTCCGGGCAAACAAACACCTCCAGTAAAATTTACTAAAAACCTTATCTTTTTTATATGGAATACCTATATATATAAATTATACTTCATAGTTTAATTAGGCCTTTGGGTGACCTAAAGACATGAGATACTCTGTATCAAGAGAAAAAATTGTAAGAGAAGAAAAGTTTTTTTTTTTTTTAAGGAGCTGTTTATTAGAGACTTGAGGTGTGTTTGTGGTTGTAGTAGTGATGACGGTTCAAAGTACTTTTTTATTTAGAAATGCATCAAAATAAAGTTTTTTTTATTTTTTAAAAATTATTTTTGACATCAGTATATTAAAGCGATCTGAAAACATAAAAAAAATTTATTTTAAGCAAAAAAAAAAAATTTTAAAATTTAAAAGAATGTGGTTTGCATCGCGTTTCTAAACACATCATTGACGGTGCAGGATATTTTAGGTTTTTCAGTTATGATTGTGCTTTAGGCTCCTTTTATAAAATTTACTAAAAACATCATTCTTTTTAATATGGAATACCTTATATATCAAATTTTATATATATATATATATATATATATATAAAGTATACTTTATAGTTTAAAATAAGACTAAAAAAATGTTCACACATGTTTATATAAATTATTAGCATTTGAGCTCGCGCTTCTAAAATATTAACGGGTAAAAGGATTGAAGTTGATTGTATATATTTATCAAAATAACCTAATCTCTTTTTGCTAAGCCCTGCATAAAAATATGCTATTGATATAAGTAAAGCTAAAGGATTTGTTAGTGTCGCTAACTCCATGTTAATAATTTCATAAAAAAAAATATGAACATTATTATTTTTGTATGTATGCAATAAAATAATTGAAATGAGGGTTAAAAATTGGCCTAGTATATAAAAAAATAATCAACCACCATAAGTGTTGATAAAAAAATAAATAAATCGGTATGACTTATTCAACCTAATGGCCTAAGATTGAATTAGTTGACCTATTTAAATAGCAACATGGTTTATAAAAAAAATTCACATAGTTGTCATCTTAACATATCTTAACCCGGGTTAACATATGAAATTTATAATATAGGAAATAGACATGATTATAATGAGTTGACCCGATTGTATAACATGTCTCTTTTTTTCCTTTTCCTTATTCTCTTTCTGACTAAGCCTTGATTGAGTCTTAATTGATAACATATTAGATTAAATCTGGAAGTAAATTGAAGAGTTATAAAAGACTTGAAGATGAAATTTAAAAAATATATCATATTGTATCGACTCCAATCAACTTAATTTAACGGATAAAATTTACAACCCGAGTCATGGACATGATCTTAATTAGGCATAATTTTTTTTTTTTAAGATAAATGATAAAAAAACATATGAAATTGCATTTTTTTTTAATTTTAAGTTAAATAAAAAAATTAATGACAACAAAGGGTTAAATTGCATAAAACAATTAGGGGAAAATGAATTAAAAACAATAAAGAAAAGGCCTTGAATGTTGTCTTCACCCGTCAAAACTTTGATCCATGCCAAGAATTGCAAAAAAAAAAAAATCCCTAAAAAAGAACCTAGTCACGTGGGCCTGGTGGTCTAGGCCTGAGCACTTGGACTTTATATTTATTTTTCTTTTTAAAAGGTGGACGACTTGTTGTGCACCTTTTTTTTTATAAAAAAAGTTAGATGACATGTAGTCTACTGAAGCAATCAACGTGCCGTCTATCTATCCATATTTTGACCACCATAATGGTGGATGGAAAATTAGGGCAGATCTATTTTCTCTCTAAAAACCCATTTTATAACCTATTTTAACAAAAAAAAAATCTCACAAACACCCTCAAAACACCTATAAACCAATTTATCAACCAAAGAAACCCCAAAAAAATCATAAAATACAAAATCAAAATGGGTTAAAATTTTCTTTCTAGACTTCGATCTAAGTTTTTAGGTAATATTGAGATATTAAACAATCATCATTGAGTTACTCTTTTCAAACGGAACTCGTGGGCACTAAGATAAACCAATTTGATAGTCAAAATACGCGAAATCGAAGAAACATTCTCTCTCCTTCATAAACCAGAGACTTGAAAATAATAAAAATAAAGTCTTATACCAAAATTGAGTTTAGAAAAACATAAGGGACCAAACAATTCAAATTTTTAAAATTGAATGACTAAGTTGTACTTTTCATGCCAACTTTAAACACACCACCTATTTTCGATGACTTTTCTATGTTGGTCCTTCTTCTTTCAATTTTATTCCTAGCCAACAAATACAAAGTAGTTGGCTATTAACTTTGCAATTAAAAGACTCAATTAATAAAAACAAAAGTTAAGAGACTGAAATTTAAAAAAAATAAAAAAACACACTGCTCTAGTCAATAGTACATTATGAGTGTGTGAACAATGTTTAACACTGTTCAACACTGTTCAACACCCCCTTATATTTTAGCATATCTTTTATAAACACTGATTTTTCCTCTCTTTTCAATCAAAATCATTTCAACACACTAAAGAATTTTAAATTCTTTAAATTTATAGGATTTTTAATTTGGTATAATTAATCTCTTAATTAAATTATCCAAAAAAATCCTAATAAGCGATAAGAGAATCTTAGTTAGCAAGCTAGAGACTAGCAATTAGTTTTCTTGGATGAAGATGGATAAGAACTCAATGTAAACAAACACCCTATTGTCCACTTATCTCTTCAATAAAATGTGTTAATATTAAAACTCAAATTCCAATATGTTTTAGTAAAAAAAGGAAATATTATAGTATATATTGTTGTTCGTTGCAATGGATTTTATTTTATTAAAAGAAAATTCTAGTTCTATGTTTAATTGCCTTTTTTTTTGGGATAGAAATAAGGTAAAAACTAATGGAGACCTCTGTATTTCTTTGTCCATTTTAGCAAAGAAAGAAGCAATGAATGATTTTGGCTATGATTGAGTTTTGTGATAAAGGCTTCTTGTCATTTTTCAACCAAAAAAGAGAGGAAAGAAAGGGAAAAAATGGTGATTTTGTGAATAATTAAAAGAAAAGCTAAACTGCATAGGAGAATTACTGTACATTAGGTGTGATTTACTACGGATTATAATAGTTTAATTATGTTCTTGCCCCTAAGACAAAAACCATTCTAACTAGCGTATAAGAGTAGATTGATATTTTCATAGGGTTTTTGTCATCATTCTTCAATTATTGAGGGGCATCTTTATCCTTTCATAAAGTTTTTGTACAATGAATTTATTTTAGTACCCTTAAAAGCAATTTTTAACTTAAATATGGCTGGGGGCTTTGTTGGTTTTTTATTTTTATTTTTAAAACTGTGTAATGACTTTATCACCCTTGAAAGGAAAGTTTTCAAGGCATCTTACAGGAGCGAGTTTTTCATTTCATGGTGGTTTTTTAGCAATATTTGTTTGGTCCTAGGGGTGATGTTGTCTTTTAACACAAAAAATGAAAAGTTATTGATGCATGCATAACACGCATCAATGCGTCAGCTACTCCGTCACCTTTAAACGGTGCGTGTTGCTGAATGTGGTGGTTAAAAAAATATTTCTTCATGTCATCAGATGTGTTTCAGCGTTCTCTTCCTTCTCAAGCAACACATGTATGATGATGATGTCTGGTTTGGTGTCAATTCGAATTTCCCCCCTTCATTTCTCTCTTACATGCCTTGGTTTTTGCGTTGCCCATGAAAAAAAACACACTAGCCCTTGAACTTCTTTTTTTTTTAGATTCAGTCCATGTTTTAATTGTTTTATTTGGAAAAATCATGTTAATTTAATTTTTTTTTTCAATTTTAACGTCATTGAGTTTTTCATCTCTCCAATTTGGTTCTCATTCTTTTGATTTTTTTTAGATGGCTTATAGATTTTATTTATTTCTTGTGATTTCATCCTCATTTTTTTTCCTTGCCCTTTTATCAAATTTTTTATTGTTTTTAATTTTATCCTTCAAATCAATTTTTTATATTTTAATAATAATAAAAATAATAATAACAATATTATTAAAATATATTATTATTATTATTATTATTATTATTATTATTACATTTACCACTAATATCATTATTATTATAATTATAATAATTATTAATATTATTATCACAAATATTACTATTATCACCATAATTATTTATATCATAATCACTACAATCATCATAATAAACCATCACTACCACCACCACCACCATTATTATTATTATTATTATTATTATTATTATCACAATTATTACTATCATCGTCACTATTACTATCTTAATAAATTATTATTATCCCAATTATTATTATTATTATTATTATTATCATAATTATTACTATCATCTCCTCTATTACTATCTTAATAAATTATTATTATCACAATAATAATAATAATAATAATAGTTATAGTAGTAATGTTAATAGTTAAAGCAATGATAATACTTATAATTATAATAAACGATGGTAATAGTTAAAGAAATGATAATAATTATAATTATAATAATAGTAGTAATGTTAATAGTGATGATAATGGATAGTAGTAATTTTAATAAGATTAATGATGATGATAATGATAATATTACAAGTAGTACTAATAATTATAACAATAATAACGATACTGGTAATAATATTATTAACAACAATAATAATAATGATAATAATAGTAGTAGTAATAGTTTATTATAATAACAGTGGTGGTGGTTATAACAACAATTAGAATAATGATAATAATGATAAGAATAAAAATAATGGTAATATTAGTAATAGTAGTAGCATTAATAATTATAAGAATAATATTAACAATGATAATAATGATGATAATAATGATGGTGATAATGACCACGATAATGATGGTGATAATAATAATGATGATATTACTTAATGATAATAATAATAATAATAATGATGATAACTATAATGATAGTAATAGTAGTAGCAATGATAATAATAATGATAATGAGAATAATAATAATTATAATAATAATAGTGATAATTCATTTTCCGATATTAGATTTGTTGAAAATTGAGTACCATCACCTTTTCATGTATGATATTTCCCATCTAATAACTCGGATTATGAGTTTAAATGGTTTACTTGGCTCGACGTCTTCTTTTAATTTTTTTTATTGTTTTTTTACTCATTTTATTGTTCAATATTGATTTTTTAAATAAAAAATAGTTATTCAGGCTTTCTTTTAATCTATTAAATAAACTAATTCATATCGAGTTAACTTTTATATGATTTCATTGAAAACTCGCGCTAGACAAATATCCAAGTTAAGGAATTTAAAGATTTATCTTCTTACACGAGTTTAATAACATTGCAAAAAAATCACCATTAAAAAAAAATAATTCAAGCAAATGTAATAGTATTCTTAAAAGCAAAAATTCTAATAGCAAATTTGTAATATTTGAGACATTTTTTATTGGGTAGATTAATGAACGACATTTCTTTTTAACCTTGAACTTGGTTCCCCCTACTCTCTTGCTAGACTTTGATATCTCATTTCTTAGTGGAAACACCTAAAGCTAACTAGCTACGACATTTCTTCAGCATGGTGTATTTGCAAAATCTGATTCCATAATTGTTTCAGAGTTCATTGTAAGTGCACCTATAGAGTTGAATCTTAAGGCATTACATTCCGTAAATTGTTTTTCAAATCTATTTTAAGCTATTTACATGCTTTCCATCTGGAGTTCTTAAGTATATCTTACATTGAAATGGTCAGATTCGACAGGTTAAAATATATAGGACCACCTCAGAACACAGTGTTGTTTTGACTAGTTTAAGATAGAAAACTAAGGACTATATAGTACATTGAGAGCAATATGGAATGATCTAAACAGAGGATATGTGGAAGAAATAGAAAAGAGAGATGTATAAACATTTGGTAGCTCTAACTACTAGGTACGTAATTTTATTAAATGTTCGAACGCACCTGAATTCTTATGCCGGGTTCTAATTAATTAACCTGTAATTAAATTAATCAAGTAGGACACTATTCTTCATGGCAATAAAAGAAAACGAAAGAAAAAAAAAGAGGAGAAAAAGAAGCAGCCAAACTTGTATATTTAGGCAGGAGTACGCAATGGGAAAGAAAATTTAGCACACCAATGCACAAGACGCGGGGGTCGTTTTCTTTGATGTTGTGAAATGTGAGGAAGGGAGAAGTGCAAGGATTGAGCACAAAGGAATTTACGGGAATCTATATATCAGGGAGGAACAGAAAGAATTTAATTTCGTGTGCTCAGATCTCAGGGAGGGAACTCAGAGGAAATTAGTCAAAAAGGGTTAATTACATAACCCGATAGAAATGACAAGGGTTATTTTGATGGTGTTTCTCTGCCTCTCTGCAGGGGCCATGTTCGGAGTCCAGGGTGAAGACCCTTACTTGTTCTTCACATGGAATGTCACTTATGGGACCCGCTCTCCTTTGGGAGTTCCCCAGCAAGTCATTCTCGTTAACAATCAATTTCCAGGTCCCAACATTAACTCTACCACCAATAATAATATCGTCCTTAATGTCTTCAATAACCTCGACGAGCCATTCCTTCTGACATGGTAATTTCTACAATTTGACTATTTTCACATGCATATATTCGATGATCAACACCAGTATTATTTGATTAGTTATTAATCTGGTCAAACACATTACAATGTGCGCATGCATGCAGGAGCTGTGTCCAGCAAAGGAAGAACTCCTGGCAAGATGGAGTGCTTGGGACCAACTGCCCAATCCCCCCAAGAACCAACTACACCTATCACTTCCAGGTTAAGGACCAGATTGGTAGCTACATCTACTATCCAACCACAGGCATGCATCGCGCAGCTGGTGGCTTTGGCGGCCTTCGCGTCAACAGCCGCCTGCTCATCCCTGTCCCTTATGTAGATCCTGAGGATGACTATACCGTCATTCTCAATGATTGGTATACCAGCAGTCACTCCACCCTCAGGAAGTACTTGGACAGCGGCCGCTCTCTTGCCAGGCCTAATGGTGTTCTCATCAATGGCAAAAACGCCAAGGGAGACGGCAATGATGAGCCTCTCTTCACCATGAAACCCGGAAAGACATACAAGTACAGAATCTGCAATGCTGGGCTCAAAAATACTCTTAATTTCAGGATCCAAGGCCATACAATGAAGCTTGTGGAGATGGAGGGATCCCATGTGGTGCAAAACGTGTACGAGCCACTCGATGTCCATGTTGGACAATGCTTCAGTGTCCTCGTGACAGCCAACTAAGATCCCAAAGACTACTACATGGTGGCTTCCACCCGATTCATGAAGGAGGTTCTAACCAGCAAGGGCATAATCCGTTACACCAATGGCAAGGGTCCAGCATCACCTGAGCTCCCTGAGGCACCAGTTGGATGGGCTTGGTCTCTCAATCAATTCCGTTCCTTCCACTGGAACCTAACAGCCAGTGCTGCTAGGCCTAACCCTCAAGGCTCCTACCACTATGGTTCCATCAACATTACCCGCACCATTAAGCTCGTAAACTCGGCTAGTAGAGCAGGTGGCAAACTTTGCTATGCAATCAATGGCGTCTCTCATGTAAATCCGGAGACACCTCTCAAACTTGCTGAGTACTATGGGATTGCACACAAGGTGTTCAAGTATGACACCATCCCGGACATGCCACTAGCTAACATTGCTAGTGCTAAAGTTGTTACACATCCCAATGTCATCAACCAAACCTTCCGTAACTTTGTTGAAATTGTCTTTGAGAACCATGAAAAAAGCATGCAATCATACCATTTGGATGGTTATTCCTTCTTTGCAGTCGCGTAAGTATATTCAGTCAGGTTTCTTAATTTTGCATGTTAATATTGTTTTTGACTGACCATATTCTATACCAGGTATGGTTATTTTTTTTGTTAAATTTTGATTATTGGTTAATCTAGTTATATACGAATATACACAATATTGAGCCTGACACTTGGACCCCTGAGAAGAGGAAGAGCTACAATCTTCTTGATGCAGTGAGCAGGACTACTATCCAGGTCTTCCCCAAATCCTGGGCTGCCATCCTCCTAACTTTTGACAATGCTGGGATGTGGAATATCAGGTCTGAGATGTGGGAGAGAACATACCTTGGTCAACAGCTGTATGTGAGTGTGCTTTGTCCTGGATGCTCTCTCAAGGATGAGTACAACGTTCCTGACAATGCTCTGCTTTGCGGTCAAGTTAAGGACTTGCCCAAGCCAAACCATACACCTTATAAGTCAAGTTCCAGATCCATCCCATCTGATACAGTGGTGTCATCGAAGGGCTAACTCTATGGGAGAGAAGAGAATGATAACAAAGCAATGGTGCTCAACCACCGATATAATTCTTTACAATGTAATATGTACTTTATTGTGGAAAGCTAAAACAGGGACGTATATAGATGAAAGGGTAATTTTAAAGAACAAGAGAGGATAACATTATCTGACAATCTTATATGATGATTGAATCTACCATTTTTTTTTTAAAACACCATCCATCGCATTTTTGTTTTCTTATTCCAAATATTATTCATTCAATAATATATAGATGCATACGCGTAGTTCCTTGCCAGAAAAAAAGATTTATTTACATATAGTGGATCTCGGTAAAAACTCCACCCACATTGGTTTATTTCTCCATTGTTTTTGGTTAGAAGTTTCATTATTGGAAGTTATGGCGCGTTCAACTTATTTGATTTTTACCGAGTGATAAGTATTGGAGTGTGTTACGTTGAGGTCGTTTTTTATAGTGTTCAATCAACTCTTCCAGCTGGAGAGTAGAGATGTTATGGAAAGAGAAATAATACCCCATGGTTTGACGAAATGGGCAACATTAATATGATTAGTTAAATTGTTTTTAATGTCTATTAATTAGATACTCTCCTCCTTTTCAAGGATAAGAATAAAAAGGAATTTCCCTATTGATGTGTCCAACTGTTTTTATACAAGCTCTCTCTCTCTCTCTCTCCAATCTATGATTAAAAAGGATCAAATGCAAGGTGAAAACTCAACATTTCTAGGTTCAACTACACAGTGAATCCAAATACATGTGGATCTAACAAGCTGTCAGACTAGAAATCCATGGGCTCCGTATTTCACTGAGTCCAAATAGATGTATAACTAATGATCCATCTAGGCCTCAAAATGGGCCACAAGACTCCATTTGTTAATTATCGTAACCTTAACATAAAATGTTAAGGTCAAAAGATACTTAATTCTCTACATTAATAGGTGTATAAAAGTATTCAAAAGGACCTACAACTTATCCCTTATTACAGATGTGTAAGGAATATTTATCCCCATTTAAAGCCATCAGGGCAAGATGACAATTCAACTTCTCCTCTTTATAAAAAGACTAGATTCATGGACTATAAACACAATATGAATTCTTCAAACTATCAAATATACATTAACACCTAAAAAATAATAATATAAACACACTACCCATATCACATCACTTTTATTTGTTTACTTGTATTTAGGGTTTGGGGTTGGGGTTCAGGGTTTAAGGTTTTGGGGCTTGGGTTAAGGGTTAAGGGTTCAGTGCTTAGGGTTTTGGGGTTTTGGTTTATGATTTAGGGTTTAGAGTTTGCGTTTGATGTTTAAGGTTCAAGGTTTTGAGTTTTTGGTTTTGGGTTTTGAGTTTAGGTGTTAGGGTTTGAGGTTTAGGTTTGGGGTTTAGGAGTTTGGGTTTAGGGTTTCAGGGTCATGGTTTAGGAATAAAGGTTTAGGGTTTAAAGTTTAGCATTTGGAGTTTGGGATTAGGGTTAAGGGTTCAGTGCTTACGGTTTTGGGGTTTTGGTTTAGGGTTTGGGGTTTAGAGTTTGCGTTTGATGTTTAGGGTTCAAGGTTTTGATTTTTTGGTTTTGGGTTTTGAGTTTAGGTGTTAGGGTTTTGGGGTTTGAGGTTTAGGTTTGGGGTTTAGGAGTTTGGGTTAAGGGTTTCAGGGTCATGGTTTAGGATTGAAGGTTTAGGGTTTAAAGTTTAGCATTTGGAGTTTGGGTTTAGGGGTTTAAGTTTAGGGTTTGCAGTTTGGAGTTTAAGTTTTATAAGTTATGGTTTTAGGGTTTAGGGTTTAAGGGTTAGGGGTTTAGGGATTTAGGGTTTAGGGTTTAGGATTTAAGGGTTTAGGGTTTAAGGGTTTAGGGTTAAGGGTTTTAGGGTTTTAAGGTCTAGGGTTTTAGGGGTTTAGGGTTTAGTGGTTAGGGTTTTGGGTTTAGGGTTTTAGGGTTTAGGGTTAGGGGTTTAGGGGTTAGGGGTTAGGGGTTTGGGGTTTGGGGTTTCGGGTTTCGGGGTTTCGGGGTTCCGGGGTTCCGGGGTTGAGGGTTTAGGGTTGAGGGTTTAGGGTTTAGGGTTTAGGGTTTAGGGTTGAGGGTTGAGGGTTGAGGGTTGAGGGTTTAGGGTTGAGGGTTGAGGGTTGAGGGTTGAGGGTTGAGGGTTTAGGGTTGAGGG
>Ga0307510_10009342_pt1 | contig 11681 bp, 4 predicted proteins | sample 12_EM_MG_FD_207224 | JGI IMG/M metagenome (GOLD analysis project Ga0307510, IMG submission 207224) | Populus trichocarpa ectomycorrhiza microbial communities from riparian zone in the Pacific Northwest, United States - 12_EM | ecosystem: Host-associated > Plants > Roots > Unclassified | place... | reverse complement strand
CCTACCGAAACGACGGTGACTTCTATAGAATACCTGGTTCCTGAAAACAGGGCGGCAGGGACTGACAGTCTTCCCATCGGCCGGCCGATCGATAATACCCGTATCTATATCCTTGGAAAGAATATGGAGCTGCTCCCGCCCGGGGTGATAGGGGAGCTGTATATCGGAGGGGATGGTGTAGCGATGGGATATGTCGGCAACGCCGTGCCTGGTAAATTCCTGTCCGATCCTTTCCGCGAAGGAGAAAGGGTCTACCGCTCGGGGGACCTTGCTAAATGGCTGCCGGACGGGAATCTCTCCTTTTTTGGAAGAACGGACGACCAGGTGAAATTACGGGGATTCCGCATCCAGCTGAGCGAGATCGAGCTGCGTCTGGCTGCACACGCCGATGTTACGATGTCCGTAGTGTTGCTGAAAGAGCAGGCAGGCGGAAAATATCTTGTCGGCTATTATACCGGCAGCGAAGATCTTAAGCCGGCGACGCTGAAGGCTTTTCTGGCACAAACGCTTCCGGGGTATATGGTCCCTTCTTACTTTGTCCGGCTGGAAAATATGCCATTGACACCTACGGGCAAGATCGACAAAAAAGCGTTACCCGATCCGGTGTTGGAATATAAGGAAGCCTATACCGCGCCTACGAATGAAGTAGAAGCTCAGCTTGTCAGGATATGGTCGGCTGTGCTTGGTGTGGATCAGATCAGTATTTATTCCAACTACTTCGATCTCGGCGGTCATTCTCTCAGTATCATCAAAATGAATAAGATGATCAACGATCATTTTAAATGCAATATTTCGATCGCGAGCATTTTCAGGCTGCCGAATATCCATGCCCTCGCCGACTATATCATCAACGGAGACACAAAAATAAAAGAGCTGGAAGCAGGCCTGGACGAACGCGAGGACGCTCTCGGTCTCATTAGCGAACTTATAAATTAAACCTAAGTCTCATGAACCATTACACCGGTCTGGAGATCGCGATCATCGGCATGAACGGAAGATTTCCTGGCGCCGCCGACATCGAAACCTATTGGAATAATATTCGCAATGGGGTCGAGTCCGTCAGTTTTTTTACGGACGAAGAGTTGCTGGCGGAAGGAGAGGATCCGGAAAAGCTAAAGAACCCTTTATATGTCAGGGCGAATGCTTTCCTGAAAGACAAGGAGTTCTTTGATTCTGCCTTCTTTAAGTACCTCCCCGACGAAGCTGCCATGATGGATCCCCAGATGCGTATTTTGCATGAATGTGTCTGGCAGGCCATAGAAGATGCGGGTTATGACGTCAATGTCTATCGCAACCGGATAGGTCTTTTTACTGGCGCCACTCCCAATCTCAACTGGGAAAACTACACCCTGCTGAAAAATAATAGCGGGGTCATGGACGATTTTTCTGCCATTTTACTTAGAAATGCGGCACACAGTAATACGAGGGTCTCTTATGCTCTCAATCTGCGTGGGCCCTCTGTATTTCTGACAACGGCCTGTTCGACTTCCCTGGTGGCTGTCCACCATGCCTGCAACAGTCTGTTGCTTGGGGAATGTACGATGGCGGTTGCCGGTGGGGTGTCCATCAACAATATTTCAAAAAGAGGGTATGTCTACCAGGATGGAATGATCATTTCGCGGGACGGTCATTGCCGTCCCTTTGACAAGGATGCCAGCGGAACGGTTCCGGGGGAAGGTGTCGGTGTTGTCGTGTTGAAAAGACTCAAACAGGCGCTGGAAGACAAGGATAATATCCTGGCCATTATCAAAGGAACGGGTGTGAACAATGACGGGAGTGAAAAAGTCGGCTATACGGCGCCGGGGGTGGATGGGCAGACGGAGGCGATACTGATGGCGCGCAGGATGGCGAAGGTGCCTGCGGAGAGTATCGGTTATGTGGAGGCGCATGGTACGGGTACGCGGCTGGGCGACCCTATCGAGGTAGAGGCGCTGAACCGGGCGTTTGGTAACAACCGGGTAAAATATTGTGCGTTGGGGAGTGTGAAATCGAATATCGGTCACCTGGACGCGGCGGCGGGTGTGGCGGGGTTGATCAAGACGGTGCTGGCGTTGAAGCACCGGCAGCTGCCGCCGAGCCTGCATTATACGTCGGCCAATCCGAAGATCGACTTTGATAACGGGCCTTTTTATGTCAATACAGAGCTGAAGGAATGGCGGAACGCCGACTATCCTCTTCGTGCGGGGGTGAGCTCGTTTGGTATTGGTGGGACGAATGCGCATGTGATCCTTGAAGAGGCGCCTGCGCCGGCGGCGGTTTCTGTGGGTCGGGAGCAGCAGCTGTTGTTGTTGTCGGGTAAGAATGTTGCGGCGTTGGAGCGCAATACGCGGAAGCTGTTATCTTTTTTGAAGAAGGAGGATGGGCCGGCTTTGTCGGATGTTGCGTATACGCTGCAGATAGGGCGTACGGCCCTGGAACAGCGGCGTGCGGTTGTTTGCTCGGATAGGGGGGAAGCTATCAGCCGGTTGGAAGCGATGCTGGAGACTCCTTCGGCAGCGACTAAAAGTCGACCCCTGGTGGTGTTGATGTTCTCTGGTCAGGGGTCTCAGTATATCAACATGTGCCGGGGGTTGTATGAAAGGGAGAAAGTGTTCCGGCAGGAAGCGGACCGTTGTTTCGACTGGGTTCAGCAACGGACGGGCAGAGATCTGCGGTCGGTGATCTTCTCGGAAGAGGATGGGGGGATCGACCAGACTTCGGTCACACAGCCGGCGTTGTTTATCGTAGAGTACGCGTTGTGCCGGCAGCTCTTGTCGTGGGGTATCAAGCCGGACAGGATGATCGGTCATAGCATCGGGGAATATGCGGCAGCCTGTATTGGCGGACTGTTTACGCTGGAGGACGCGTTGGACCTGGTGGTCACCCGTGGCCGGCTGATGCAGCAGGCGCCCTCGGGGTCGATGGCGGCGGTCAGTATGAGTGAAGAATCGCTGCTTGCTGTGCTGGCGACGCATCCGGGGCTGTCGATAGCGGCGGTGAACAGTTCGGAGCTGTGTGTGGTATCTGGCGACAAGGTCTCCGTTACCCGTTTCGAAGAAGAGATGACTGCGGAAGGGCATCGTGTTCGGGTGCTGCGCACCTCGCATGCTTTTCATTGCTATCTGATGGATGGCATTCTGGAGGAATTTGGCCAGGCGGTTCGCCAGGTAAAGATGGGAGAGCTGACGATCCCGTTGGTCTCTAATCTGACCGGCGCCGTGGTGACTTCTGAGCAGATCAGGAATCCGCAATACTGGGTGGATCATCTGCGGCAGGCGGTGTTGTTTTCCAAAGGAATTGAGGGGTTGCTGAAGACGAATCCGTCTTTGGTTTTTGTCGAAGTGGGTCCGGGTCGTACGTTGAGCACGCTGGTGCGGGCGCATAAAGAAAAAGGGGAGGGGCATGCGGTGATCAGCCTGGTCCGGCCGGTGCAGGACGACACTGCTGATGAAGCGGTGCTGTTGAAAGGTCTTGGTGAGCTCTGGGTGAATGGTATTGCTGCGGATTGGGCGATGTTATACGAAGGGCAGACGCGTAAACGGGTCTCTCTTCCGGGGTATGCTTTTGAACGGACGTCGTACCCGGTGCTGGTGGATGCGTATAAGATGATTGGAGAGCTGGTGTCGGAGAATGTGAGAGAAGGGGACTGGTATTATGCGCCGTCGTGGCATCGCCGGGTTTTACCCGAGGGGGGGAGCGCGCGTCCTGTTGGGCGGACGCTGATCCTCTGTGATGAGATGGGTATGGGCCGGGGGCTTGGAGCAAGGCTGGAGAGCCAGGGAGAAGAAGTTATTTATGTGGAAAATGAGGAAGTGTATGAAGGGCTGTCTACCGTCAGCCGTCTAGTTCACGCCCGGGGCATACAGGGAGGGAATCTCCACCGGGATCAGGCCAGCGAGCTGTATTTCTATAGTCTGACGCGGCTGGTCCGGGCGGCACAGGAGCAGGGGGGATTGGCCGGGAAGGAAATCGTCGTCCTGACGAGTGATCTTCACCCGATCGTCGGCGGGGAAGCGGGTTCACCGTATAAGGCGCTGAGTCAGGGGATGCTGAAGGTGTTGTCGCAGGAAAATCCGGGTTTGATCACCAGCCATATCGATATTACGCTGAAAGAATCCGTCAATATCGATGCGCTGGCTGCTGAGCTGCTGGTACGGGAAAAGGGGAAGATTGCCGGCTATCGTAATGGTCGTCGCTGGGTCCAGACGATTGAACGGCTTAGTATCGATGGAGACAAAAAATCGGGCAGCCGCATTTGTACCGGTGGGCTCTATGTGGTGACGGGTGGTCTGGGAAAACTGGGATATGAACTATCGCGCTATCTGCTGGACGTGTATAAGGCCAGGGTGGTGTTGCTGGGGCGCAAGGGGCTGCCGTTGGATGCGGAACGCGGGGCCCGTCTTGAGGGGTTGGAGAGAATGGGAGATGTGATGTACCTGGGATGTGACATCTCGGACGCCGATGCTTTACGGCAGGTGGTGGAAAAAATAGAGGGGCAATGGGGTCGTATCAATGGGGTCATCCATGCTGCTGCGGTGACCAGTGGCCGGTCTATCAATGGAATGACGCCGGTGCAGGAACTGACGGTTGCCGACTATATGTTGCAGTTCGGTCCGAAGATAGAAGGGTTGGAAGCGCTGAAGGAAGTATTGGGAGAAAGGGATCTGGACTTTTGTCTGCTGACCTCTTCGCTGTCGGCGATACTTGGGGGGCTGGGCTTTGGGGCCTATGCATCGGCCAATGTATATATGGACGCTTTTATACAGGGGCATCGTGACCGGGGTCAGCTTGTCAACTGGGTCAGCATAAACTTTGACGGTCTTCACTTCAGTGACGAGAAGGATCTGCACAATCTAAACAATACAGACATACGGAAGGTGGTTGAAATGGTTTTATCGATAACGGATCATCCACAGGTGATAGTATCGAAGGGCGATCTGCATCGCCGGCTTAGGGAATGGGTCAGCAGGGAAGAAGAAAGCGGGGATATACCCGGGAACGAAGGGGGCACCGGAGGCAAAGGTTTTGGAGACGTGAGTTTCGGAGACGAGGGGGTGGGCGATAAAGTCGTCGGGGGTTTCAGCGGCACGGCGACGGAAAGAAAATTGCTTGGCCTCTGGCAGGATTTCTTTGGCAGGGAAACGATCGGTCCCGACAGCGACTTCTTCGAGATAGGTGGAGACTCGCTGAAGGCGCTCTCCATCATCGGCCGCATCAATAAGGCGTTGCATATTCAATTGCCGGTGACGGAATTCTTTAAACGGTCCACCATACGCAAGCTGGGAGAATACATAACGGCTACCGAACCGGTCCCTGAAACCAAGGTTTTACCCGAAGAAAAAGAAGAAGAAACGGAATTATCTCCCGGATGCGAGGACCGGGCAAATGAAATTCAGCACCTGCTGCTGCAAAACCCCAAGCTCAGGGATGTGCTGGTCTTTACGCATGACTATAAACATAAGGGGGTCTTTCGGCTGGCCTTTGTAGTTCCGGATGGAATTATCAGTACCCGTAATTTGAAAACTTATCTGGCGGATCGGCTGTCTGCTGACAATATGCCTGATTATATCATTAAGGTCGATTCGTTGTTTGCCAATGCCGATGGTAAAGCAAACCGGAAACTGCTTGCGCGTCTGGCCTATATGGGAACGATCGGCGCCGATCTTTATGTCGAACCGAAAACCGATCTGGACAAACAGGTCTCCATCCTTTGGCGGGAGGTCACTGGTGCGCCGAGGGTTAGTCTCAACGATACCTTCTTTGACATTGGCGGCACTATTGGTCAGCTGGAGGCGCTGTCAAAGCTTACCAGCCGGAAATTCTCAGTGGAGCTGCCCCAGTCGCTGTATTATACGCTGTCCCTGCAGCAAGTAACAGCCCGCTTGTCGAAAGCCGTCAAGCCTGCATTTGCAAACGTCTAAAAAAACCTTATATATGGAACATTATTATGTCGGCAGTGGACAGAACAAGTTGTATAGCGTCTATTACGAGCCAAAGCTCTCCGCCAACAACTCGAAGGCGGTGATCCTTTGTTATCCCATCGGTCAGGAATATATCCGGTGTCACCGCATGTATTCCAATCTTGCATCGAAGCTGGTCCAGGAAGGGGTGCATGTCGTCAAGTTCGACTATTCCGGCACCGGAGACTCCTATGGCGACTTTTCTTCTACCAGCATGGAGGCATGGGTATCGGATATCGGTGAGATCGCGGCGGAGCTGAAGGAGGGTACGGGTGCCCGGCAGCTATATGTCGTTGGCGTCCGGGTGGGCGCCTACCTTGCCTTACAATATGCACAAAAAGAGGCGGTGGACGGTCTGGTGCTGCTTAGTCCTACTTTTGACGGGACGGATTTCCTGGAGGAGATCGATAAAGACTATAAAAAATGGCTGGACGGGTCGTTTGCCAAACAGCGCCGCCCTGCGAAAGGGCAGCTGGAATGTCATGGGTTCCTCTACTCCCAAACACTTACGGCCGAAATTAAAAATATAAAACCGGCGGCCATCTCTTTTCCGGCTGCTCCCATGATGATCATCGATGAACGAATATCGCAGGTTGGGGATCATTCGCAGGTCGCGTATTACGAACTGTTTAATAAAAACCTTTGGAAGAAAAGCAAAGGAGAAGACAATAAAGATATCCTACCTATTTACGAGATCAATTTGATCTGTGAGTGGATCTCCAGGATCTGAACATTTCACCGAACGATAAAAATTAACCGATGCTCGAAAAAATTATCAAATTCGGCCGGAACCCCTGTCTTGTGGGTGTCTTGACCGAGGCGGACCAGCGTCTGCAAAAAAAGCTCTGTGTCATCATTTCCAACTCCGGATTGATCCATAAACCCGGGCCCAATCGGTTGAGCGTCAAAATAGCCAGGCAGCTTGCGTCGGCAGGCATTCATGCCTTCCGTTTTGACTTCTCGGGGATGGGTGACAGTCCTCTTTCCGGCACTGTGCAGGATGCCCTGCGGGCCAATATCACGGAGATCGGCTGGGCGATGGACAAGATCACGGAGATCACGGGGATCACGCAATTTGCTTTATACGGTCTTTGTTCTGCTGCCGAAGTCTCTTTTCGTGCCAGTCTCGAAGACGATCGTGTAACCGGTCTTATCCTCGTCGATGGGTATTATCAGACCAAGGAGCTTCTCGATCGTATCCTGCCTGTCGCCGCCCGGAAATGTAATATCCGCTACTATAAAAAGCATCTCCTTGACTACCGGCGCTGGATCAAGATCTTCTCCGGTAAGAGTAAGGCCATCTCCTGGAAGAATCTCGTTGCCATTCCCGGCATTATTGCCGGCCCTATTATCCGGAAACTGAAAGGCTTGATGGGCCGGCGCAAGCCTGCGCAAACGGAACACCGGCCTATCGATCCGGGTATAGACAAATGGGAAAAACTCTTTGACAGAGGCATTGCGGTACAGCTTATCTACAGTGAGGGCTCACACTATGTAGACCTCTATCATCACTCACTGGCTGCGCATCTGAAGCCTTTTCGGAAGAACAATGCACTTGAATATCGTCTGGTAAAAAATGCCGACCACACGTTCACCCCGGTTTGGGCTCAACAACGGCTTGCGGACACGGTTTGCAATTGGGCGAAGGAAAAAAGTCAGTCTTAAAACAAAAATTATGCAGCGACTAACACGAACAATATTATTGGCCATTCCGGCTTTTTGCTTCCTGCTTTCCTCCGCCCGGGCGGGTGATTCAACGCTGGACAAAAGAATTTTCCAGTATGTGGAAAAGACGATGAAGGAGGCGCATATCCCCGGTCTCAGTCTTGTTGTCAACGAAGGCGGAAGATCAGCTGTGCGTAGTTTTGGTGTAACCGATCTGTCAACGGGGAAAAAGGTGACACCCGCGACTTTGTTCCAGCTGGGCTCTTGCAGCAAGGCCTTTACTGCGCTTGGTGTCCTTAACCTGGTGCAACGTGGGCTTATCAATCCGGATGCTCCGGTCTCGGTCTATCTGCCCTGGCTGCACTTTGTATACCGGCAGCAGGATGTTCCGGTGACGCTTCGTCAGCTTTTACATCATACCAGCGGCATTCCCTGGACGACTATTTCCAGCATCCCGCAGGATACCAGCAAAGACGCGCTGGCAAGAACGGTCAGGAAACTCGATGGTCAGGTGCTGACTGCGGCTCCCGGGAAACGATATGAATATGCCACGATCAACTATGATATTCTGGCGCTGGTGATCGAGACGGTCACGCATATGTCTTTTGAGAGGTATATGGAGGAACAGGTTTTGTCGCCGCTGGGGCTTGAGGCTACGGCCATCGGGTTGCCGAAAGATAGTAGTGCGTTGGCGACGGGATATAAAACGGGGTTTTTCCGGCCCAGGGCCTACCAGGCTCCTGTGTTCAGGGGGAATAATGCTGCGGGTTATGTTATTTCGAATGCGGAGGATATGGCGGTCTGGCTTCAATTTCAAATGGGGGGGGATAGTTTGGGGCGCCCGGGTAATTTGGGGAATGGGGATAGTCTGGCGAAAGTGTCGCAGCAAAGGGATGAGACCGTCACCCTTCACAATATGTCGTCCTATGCCATGGGCTGGGATGTGTCGCTGGATGGAACAGGGCAGGTATCTCATGGTGGGTTGAACCCTAACTATACGGCTTATATTGGCTTTCGCCCGAACCCGAAGGTCGGAGTGGTTGTGCTGGCCAATTCCAATAGTCCCTTTACATCCGTCATTGGCAACAATGTATTAAAGCTGCTATCGGGTGAAACGGTTGTGAATGAATTTGACGGCGATGACGGTGCCGACCGCACGCTGTCGATGATCTCCATTTTAATGTCTATCTATATCCTTGTTCTGTTTGGGTTCCTGGTTTCGATCGTGGTTGACATTGTGAAAGGAAAAAGAACCTATGAGCGGTCTGCCGCTGGTCGTCGTGGGAAATTTGCTACGGCCCTGCTTGCGATCGTTCCGGTCATATATGGCTTATATCTGTTGCCGCAGGCAATGGGTGGTTTTTCCTGGGCGGCGGCGATCGTCTGGTCGCCTATGACGCTGGGTACGGCCGTGGGGCTTATCGGGTTTGCATTGCTGCTCAGCTATACCATCTATTATATTACGCTCTATTATCCCCAGCCGGACCGATTTAGAAAAGTGGCACCCCGCATCATATTGATGAGTATTATTTCGGGTGTTGCCAATATGCTTTTGATCATCCTGATCAGCTCTTCGCTGAATAGCGGCATCGCGATGAAATACCTGGTATTCTATTATCTGCTGATGTTCTCCATTTACTTTCTCGGCCGCCGGTTTGTCCAGACGAGCCTTATCAAATTCAGCAGGGGAGTGGTATATGAGATCAGGCTGAGGATGTTCGATAAGATCTTTGCCACTTCTTTTCAGAAATTTGAAAAGATCGATATCGGCAGGATCTATACGGCGCTGAATGAGGATGTAGGTACTATCGGGGAATCGACCAATACCATTGTCACGCTGATGACCAGCTTATTCACGGCCGCCGGGGCTTTCTTATACCTGGCATCGATAGCTTTCTGGGCGACCCTGCTCACGTTCCTGCTGATCGGTACCTTATCCGCCATCTATTATTTTGTCAGCCGAAGCACCAACAAATATTTCGAACAGGCGCGTGACACGCGGAATGACTTTGTACGTCTTACGAGCGGTATGATAGAAGGCTTCAAGGAGCTGAGTCTGCACCGCAATAAAAAGCTGGAATACAAACAGGATATCGGGGAGGCAGCCAATCAGTACCGGATAAAGATCTCAACGGCGTTGACCCGTTTTGTAAACGCCTCTCTCATCGGAGAATCTTTGCTGATCATTTTACTTGGTGCGGTCGCGTTTGCTATTCCAAAGGCTTTCCCGGGCATCCAGGTCTCCCGCATCATGAGTTTCATCATCGTATTGTTATACCTGATGGGTCCGATCAACAGCATTCTCAGCTCGGTACCTGCTGTGCTGCAGCTGAAGATAGCCTGGCAGCGGATCCGGCAATTCCTGAAAGAAATACCGGCGAACCAGGAGCTGCAAGCGATCACGGCCCCTGTCGACCGGCATTTTGAGCGGCTGGAAGTCAGCGGCGTCAGCTACCGGCATGGCAGTGCCAACAGTCAGGGCTTTGCTATCGGGCCCATCGATCTCGAGGTCCGTCGCGGCGAGATCCTCTTTATCATCGGAGGGAATGGCAGCGGCAAGACGACGCTGGCGAAATTGATCACCGGTCTTTACGAACCGGATAAGGGACGTGTACTTGTCAACGGGGTAGCTGTCGGCGCCTCGCGTCTGAGTGAATATTACTCGGCCGTCTTCAGTCCTTTCTGTCTTTTTGAAAAGCTCTATAATATCGACTGCACCGGCAAGTCCGCGGAGATCCAACGTTATCTCAAGCTGCTGGGTCTCGATCAGAAAGTAACCATCGAAAATAACAAATACAGTACGATCAAGCTCTCCGGAGGGCAACGAAAAAGACTGGCTCTCCTGCAGTGTTACCTGGAGGATTCACCCATCTATCTTTTTGACGAATGGGCGGCGGACCAGGACCCCTCATATCGAAATTTCTTCTACCGAACGCTGCTTCCCGAAATGAAAAGAGCGGGCAAGACGATAATCGCCATTACCCATGATGACCACTATTTCGATGTGGCGGACAGGGTAATGAAAATGAACCAGGGGCAGCTGGAAATCTATAGTCCCGAGCTTGCGCTGACGGCAGTCGGATAACCCGTTCTTTCAAACCATTAATATACATCACCAACAAAATTTTTTATGAAATATCTTCACATCGGGCTATTGCTCATAGTGGGTTTCACTGCCACCGCACAACGTTCTATCAAAGTTAACGGCAGGAAAATAAGGATCGACTCCCTGGATAAAGAAGTGAACACGATGATCCAGGCCACGGGTGTTCCGGGCATGTCCCTGGCCATCTTCAATGACAAAAAGGTGCTTTATTTTAAAACCTATGGCTATCGCGAGCTCGACTATAAAACCAAGGTCGATAAAAAAACGGTTTTCGAAGCGGCGTCGCTGACAAAGAGTTTTCTTGTATTTGTGGCTCACCAGCTTGTGGAAGAGGGAAAGCTGAACCTTGATAAGCCGATGTACCAGTACCTGCCCGAGCCGAGGCTGGAGCACGACCCCCGTTACAAAAAGATCACCCCGAGGATGATCCTCAGTCATTCTTCCGGTATCGAGAACTGGCAGCGGTTCAACAACCCTGACACACTGGAGATACTGAGCGACCCCGGGACGCAGTTCGTCTACTCGGGTGAGGGATACCAATACCTGGCTAAGGTTATCGAAGGCATTCTGCACCAGTCCTATGCAGACTATGTGGAAGAAAGGGTGCTCAAGCCGCTTCGTCTGAAAACTGCCGTGACGCATTATACGAAAGGGGGAACATACCCGAAAGATATAGCCATCGGCTATAACAGCTTTGGCAAATCCTATAATAAATGGAAGAATGACGTGCCTGTACCTGCGTCGGGCGGTCACGTGACGGCCAAAGATTACGCTACTCTTGTCATCAATATGTTCAACGGGAAATATATCTCCGACACGGAAGCGCATGTCATCTATTCACCGGTGATAAAGATCGACAACACGCCTTCCTATTATTATGGCACGGGATACGAGGCTCTTTATAACGGCGGGGATACGATCATTTTTCATGGTGGTAGTAACGATGGGTTCAGATCATTTATTTGTTATTC
>Ga0307510_10009341_pt1 | contig 11682 bp, 5 predicted proteins | sample 12_EM_MG_FD_207224 | JGI IMG/M metagenome (GOLD analysis project Ga0307510, IMG submission 207224) | Populus trichocarpa ectomycorrhiza microbial communities from riparian zone in the Pacific Northwest, United States - 12_EM | ecosystem: Host-associated > Plants > Roots > Unclassified | place... | reverse complement strand
CTGGCCATTCTGCTATGCCCGCGATTTTAGCTGGGTCTATTGTTGCGCCATCCTTGTTGATGCGCACTCCTAAGAAGTCGATGGAAGGTGCCATGAATACGCTTTTGCTGAGTTTGAGGTGTAGTCCGTGCCTCGCGAAGAGGTCGAATAGGTAGTGGACTATTTCTATGTGAAGTTCATAGTCTTTGGCCTTAGTGCCAAGACCGCAATCGTCCATGTAGCTCCTGAATATCTTCCGGATATTGTGTACGCCCTTTTTCTCGAAGTGTTTGTATAACTCCTCCAGTATTCCATTCATGAACCTTTGGAATGTCAGTGGAGAGTTGCTCATGCCGAAGAACATTACTTTGGGTTCGAATAACCCGCGACGCGTTTTGAACGCTCCTTTCCATTCATCACCTTCCCTTATGCGAATGTTGTTGTAGCCCCATCGGATGTCGAATTTGCTAAATATCTCCATGCCTTGGAGATCTTCGATGCACTGGGCTAGATTGGGGAGTGGAGTGACGTCTTTTCTGGTGACCGCGTTAAGTGGGCGGTAGTCGATGATGTAGCGTTTTTCGTCGCTGTCCTTCTTCGCAACCATGAAGGTGTTGAAGCCATATGGTGAGCTTGAGGGCACTATGTAGCCCTTTTCAAGATTCTCGTCAAGGAATTTATCCTCGATTTCCTGGTCTTTGAGTGACATGGGGTACAACCTGCAGTTGAATTTGTCCGGAGCTTCCGCTGTGAGCTCGATTTTGTGGTCTCCATCTCCTCGTGAAGGAGGGAACTTCTTTGCTTCTTCGTCAGAGAATAGCGCAGCGTGGCGCTTGAATTCCTCTGGTAGGGTGACTTCCTCTTTGTTGTTTTCTTTAGCGTATTTGTGTGCCATCTCTATTGCTGTAGTGGCCCTGATAAGCGTATGTTCGTATTCCTTCCAGTTGACTTCTGGGATTTCTGTGTCTTCTGCTTCACCCGGCCTTATCCCCTGACTGGGACAGTGCTCTCCGGTCCATGAAGCGTTTTCTTCCGTGATTACTGCGTCAATTTTCATGACGAGGTCGTTGTCTTGATCCTGTTGGCTTTTCTGTTTAAGCCTTTCTTGTGCAACGTTCCATATGTTGCTCCTGATAGTTTCCGCTTGTATGGTTGGTCCTCTAATTTTCGCGTTCTCCCAATCAATGTCCGGGACGAAGCTTCTGCACCATGGATAGCCTAGGATGAATCTGTCTTTTCCTAGGTTTGACACGAAGAACTTCTGTCGTTCTTTCTTGTGTCCTTTCTTGATCATGAGATCGCATGCGTGTGTAATGGTGCCATTTCTGTTTGGTGTCCCGTCCACGTTCCATACTGGTCTGGGTGTGGGGAGTTTCTGCGTTCCTAGTTTAAGTCGCTGGACTGTTTCCTGGTCGATGACGTTTTCTGTCGCTCCTGTGTCTAGGAGTGCCTGTTCCTTTGCTTTGCCTTTATAGTGTGTGATTTCAAAGGGTACGTAGATGTGATTTAGCCTCGGTATATATGCCCCATTTATCTGGAATGCCTCCTGGTAGGCCTTGAATTTGTCTGTCCCATAGTACTCGCGTGGTACCGTTTCGTGGAATAACTTTGTCCTGGTGTCTTCGTCCATCGTGCTCATTTTTAGTTCAAGCGCGGTTGTCAATAGGTTTGCACTTGGTGCCTCTCATGACTTCTGATCTTTGACGATCTTTGCGAGCCGGATGCGTTCTGGTTTACTGAATTTCTTGATTGCCTCCGTTAGCTCGTTGATCCTCAAGGCTGTAGGGAGGGTGCGTTTCTTTATTTCCTTGGCGTCCAATAGCTTTGGAGCCGGTTTGACTTTATTCGTGTTAAGACGTTCTTCTTCCAGGACGCCGAAGCGGTTTACTGGGGTGACTGGTGTGGTACTCTGGGCGCTTGTGGCTTTGATGGCTTCTAAGAAGATCTCCTTCTTCTTGGTTCGGCAATTCCGAGCGTAATGTCCCTTCTTTAGGCAGTGGAAACAGACTCTGCTTCTTTTGAGTTTCTGTCCTTCTGGTATGACGTAGTGTCCTATGTCCTGCGACGTCCTAGTTGTGCGGACCTGGATGGGATCGCTTTGTCCCCTTGTGACCGGCGCAGTAATCCTAACTGGCGGTTTAAGTCCACAGGCTTTATAGTATCCTTGGCGGAGCTTTTCTTTGCGTGTGGCAGCTTCCTTGAGTGCCCTGTTGGTCGCCTCGTATAGCGCAACCGTCTTCTGTTCGTATGTCGTGATAATGGGCGTCTCTAGGACTGCTCCTCTGATGCTTGTCGTCAACACACCTCTCATTGGGGTGGATAAGTTGGCGGATGTCTGTACTCCGTTTGTTTTGCCAGTGGACCTCTGGTCAGGGATGTGTGATGATGTACGCTCAACGCCTGTTGTTGGACCAGAGGCCTGCTGGTTTCTAGTGGTCGGTGCACTATGCTTTGCTACCGCCAAGTACGTCATGCCGGGGACGAAGTGTGCTGGAGCGTCAGTGTATTGAGCGCCTGAGGATGTCTGCATTGCTAGGACTGATATATGTCCTTCTGTAAATGGTATGGGATAGATGGTTCGTAGGATGTGAAGGGGTGGTTAGCCTCCTTGTCTGGTTGGATCCGGTAACTGGTTGGCCTGGTCGGGGTGGGGAAATGTGTCTGTATGACCCAAGGCTGTCTGACTCAGGCTCCTCGCCCTATTGTCTGCCTCTTCGTCTCAAGGGACACGAGCCCAAGAAACTTCACAAACTAGTTCGGCTTATGCGCTCTTTCTCCTTCAACACCCGTGAGGGCGCCTAGATCCTCCTACACAAGTTTTCAACTCCGGGTAAGGGAGATCTTATGCAATAGATTCACTAGGTTGGAGACTGCGGAACCACCGGCACTAGCCTATGGGGTGCTGGGAGGTAGGGGTAGTTAGGATCCACGACGGTGTTACTCGCCAAGCTGTATGTCCTGAGGATAATCTTGACTTGTGTTAAGGCCCAAGGACCTTTAAGGTGCGACTTGCACGAAGTGGTGGTGACGAGTAACGATGACTAGAGTGTCTTTGACAACGTCAAAGACCTGAGAGGGATTTATGAAAGGGGGAGGGAAGTCGAACGGTAGAGTGAAGACTTTCAAGACGTTTGGATTGGAAACCAAGTCAAGCTTAGAGCTTTGACTTGTAACTACTGGCTGGTTTATATACATGAGGAGTCTGAGGCTATGCTACGCTTACTATAGCTAAGTATGAGTCGAAACTAATACAGGGATCATTTGGAATGAGTCAAGTAAGTATGAGTCAGAGAATGCGCAGTTGCGCAGTAACTACGAGTCATATCGAGTCTGGGAATGAGTCAGGACGGAGGTACAGTAGGTGCGCTGATGCGCTCTAATTCGGGGGCCGGGAGATGACGATATGAAGGGCGCGTAAGCGAACGAGTATCGCATCACATAGGTGTCTGCTTTTGGTAATCCACTTTGATGAGAGTCTGCTTACTCTAGCATCATAGGAGGTGACTCCGTATTTGGATCTTGATCAGATTCCACAGACCGGGGACTTGGTAGGCTTTGGTAATCAGGAGTGGCTTGGGCGCTAGGACTGGTCGGGGATATCGGGGATGTGGCTGATGACGTAATGGGTGTGTAGGTCCCATCATCGTGACGTTGGCGTTTAGGTGCTGAGGTCTCACTGTTCGGGGAGATGGGCCGGGTTATGCTGGTAGGCGGGGATGGCTGACTAAGCCATGCTTTCCATGGCGGTGAAGGCTGCTCATTGGCTTCTAACTCATAGACGTTAGAGCCAGATGGTCTGGGTTGGTATGGCGTATGCATTGGACTAGGACTGCGGTCCCTCATAGGACTATCTCCATTGCTATCTGTAGCGGGATCTGTGGTCATTGGTGTGGGCTCTACAAAGTATTCCATGGAGGAATGTTGGCGCGTGTGAGTAGGCCACATGATCGGGATGGCTGGTATCGCTTGGCTGAAGGACGTGGGTAGCGTGGGTGTGCGTGCTCTGGGAAGTACCGATGGTGGTGCTATTGGTTGGGATATATTCTGAGGGGTCTGTGTGGTTGGTGTGGGAGGTATGACGGGTCCTGAGGGTGCTTGGGGTAGGTGGTAAAACGAAAAACTGGGTGGATTGTAACATCTGCCGCCAGCACAGGTCATCCCGCCTCCTACCAACGCAAGTGCCACCAGTCCCGGTACCCTTTGGCCCAACTCACAATATCGCTACCAGTGCGACGCCGAAGACTTTCGACTTGTAATGGAGCTGGAGGACTTCCTCTTACAGGGGAAACTCTCACTGACCACGCCTGCACACGTCTTAGCAGCCAGCTCCGCAATTCGCAAGGATATGTTCAACAGGCTTAAGGTGCGACGGGTGGAGACTAATGAGTACGAAGCAGTATTCGCTGGAGACCGGCAGCCCTCCGTCACCCCCGCACCAGTCTCGCGTCACACCACAGTACACGATGACACCGCCGACCATTCCTTCATCGACAACCGATCGCCCGACTTCTGTCTCCCCCTTCAAGAACTCGATGTCCTCATCAATGGCAGCATCAAGGCCGCCGCCATCCTTGACACCGGATCACAAATCGTCGTCATTCGGCACGACATCACTCAAGCCCTCGGAGCTCAGATCAACCATCAACGCCTCATCGAGATGGAGGGAGCAAACGGAGCCACCAACTGGACCGTAGGGTGCACTGAGAACCTAACCTTACAGGTTGGCGATGCATTGATCAAGGTACATACACACGTCGTTGAGCAAGCATCCTTTGAGATCCTCCTGGGCCGACCATTTCAGAAAGCTGCCCTCCTCTGTTTTGAAGACCTTCCCTCCGGCGACGTAGAGGTCTCGGTACGTGACCCCGCTAACCTATCGCGCAGGGTGTATCTCTCCACACGCCCTCGCGCTGGACGCGTACCGGCGGTCAAAGTGATCTTGGTCTGCAACCTCGCACCTTCGCCAATGCCTCCCGATGCACTGGATGCTACACCTCCTTCCTTTCCATCACTTCTGCCTGCAGATCCATCAACCTTAGTTCTCAAATATAAACGCGTTGCCCAGAAAGTTCGACCCGTCGCTGCAACGCTACCTGAAGAATTCCGCAACATCCGTCGCATCCCGGTAGACCCCCTCCTCTCGCTTCCACCGCTGCCAACGCACCCGCCCGACTTCACGCCAGGCGAACGCCTCACTCAGGAACGCCTCGACGCACTCAAACTCAATGCTAACAACTTCCTCTGGCCAGAAGAAGTCAAGCTCATTCGCCACATCCTCATCCTCAACGAGAAGGCGCTAGCGTGGACGGAAGCGGAGAGGGGAAGGTTTAGCGATGAGTACTTCTCCCCTGTTAAGATCCCCGTCATTGAACATACCCCATGGGCACACAAGAATCTCCCTATTCCCCCAGGCATCCTCCAAGATGTCATCAAACTCTTCCATGAGAAACTTGCCGCAGGAGTCTACGAGCATTCCGACTCATTGTATTGCTCGCGGTGGTTTTGCGTTGAGAAGAAGAGCGGTGCCTTGCGCATTGTCCATGACCTGCAGCCCCTCAATGCGGTCACCATCCGCAATTCGGGCGTTCCTCCCATTGCTGATCAAGTTATCGAGTCTATGGCCGGTCGCTCATGCTACTTGATGCTGGACCTCTACACCGGATACGACCATCGCGCGCTCGACGTCGCCTCTCGCGACCTCACTACTGTCCAATCCCCTGTAGGTTCCGTTCGTCTAACCACCGTACCACAGGGATGGACCGACGCAGTGCCGATATTTCATGGCGACGTCGTCTTTATTCTCAAGGAGGAGATTCCTGACCCTGCAATGCCTTCGATGGATGACACTAGCATCAAAGGACCGCCGACTTGCTACGAACTTGAGGGTGGTGGGTATGAGATGATCCCCGCTAACCCGCAGATTCGTCGCTTCATTTGGGAGCATATCAGCGACGTCCACTGCATACTCCACTGTTTCCTTTGTGCTGGAGCCACCATCTCTGCGACGAAACTCTTTGTCGCCGTCCCTGAGGTTGTCATCCTAGGCCACAAATGCAACTATGAAGGCTGCATACCAGATGACTCCAAGATCGACCGGATCCGCAACTGGCCTGCTTGCAAGAACTTATCTGACGTCCGCGCTTTTCTTGGCATCGCAGGCTACTTACGCATTTGGATCAAAGATTATTCCGCCATCGCATGCCCGCTCGTCAACCTCACTCACAAGGACGTCCCCTTCGCGTGGCAAGCACCGCATGAACAAGCCATGCAATCCCTCAAAAACGCTATCGTCGAGTCCTCCGCGCTCATATCCCTTGATTACACCACTGATCGCGCCATCTACCTCTCAGTCGACTCATCTATTCGTGGCGTCGGATGGATCCTTGCACAGGACTGCGCCGACGGACGCCGCCGCCCCTTGCGCTTCGGCTCTATTTCGTGGAACGAGCGTGAGTCGCGTTATTCTCAGGCCAAGATTGAACTCTATGGCCTCTTCCGTGCCCTCCGCGCTGCTCGCCTCTACCTCATCGGAGCCCGCAACCTTGTCGTAGAAGTCGACGCAAGCTATATCAAAGGTATGCTCCGCAACCCCGACATTCAGCCCAACGCCGCCATCAACCGGTGGATAGCCGCCATATTACTATTCAACTTCAAACTTGTTCATGTTCCGGCCGACAAACACAAAGGACCCGATGGGCTTTCAAGACGCGAGCCTGCTCCGGGTGAAGAAGAGACCGATGACCCCGAAGACTGGGTCGACACCGCACTTGCCCTTGGCACATGGGTGGTGAGTTGGCTCGACGCCTTCCCCACTGACGCGCATTGCACAGATGCCCTTGTCCTGTCCTTTGAGGCCAACAACGACGACAACCCTGCTCAACTTAGCAGACCCCACTGCGATCGCCGCCTCCCCGCGCGATACCGCACTGGCGACTTCATCACTTCTGACACGCCTTGCGCTCCCAGCCACCACCGCCCACTCATCACTGATACCTCGCAATCGACGCCGGACACTTACCTAGAAGATACCGATATCAACAGCGTCAACAACAACATCAATAACAATAATCTTGCGCTCAACAACAGCGCCGTCATCAATAGCAATAACAACAACAACAACAACATCGTCATCAGCTCTAACAACATCATCGACGACCCCGACTTCCATTCCAACACTCCTCAAGCCCCCGACTCTTCGGATACCGATTCCGACACCATCAACCCCGCCTTGGTCAAATTCTCAACCAGTGACAAAGCTAGCAAAGCCGACGCGGAGATTGAGAGGATCTGCCAATACCTACTCTCTCGGCGTGCTCCCTCAGACTTACTCGCCGACGCGCTGACCCGTTTCATCAGCAGAGCCCACCGCTATCTTATCGCGGGAGGTCGACTTTGGCGACGACAGCACACCAGCCTGCACCAGCTTTATGCCCGCCCGTCTATACGGTATGCACTAGTTCGCAACGCCCACAACCAACTTGGCCACAAGGGCTTTTATTCGACGCGCCGCACCCTCCTTGACCGCTTCTGGTGGCCCACCCTCGAGACCGACGTGAAATGGTATGTTCAAACTTGCCACCAATGCCAGATCCGGCAGACAACAAAGATCCGACTTCCGCCCATCGTCGACACCCCTGCGCCGCTCTTTCGCAAGGTATACATTGACACCATGTTCATGCCACATGCAGGAGGATACAGGTACATCACACAAGCACAGTGCTCACTTACAGCATGGCCCGAGTGGCGTGCCCTTCATGTCGAGACCGGTCGGACGATTGGGGCTTTCATCTTCGAAGAGATCCTGTGCCGATGGGGAGCCGTGGAAGAAATCGTGACTGACAATGGCACAGCATACGTCGCAGCGCTCGACTGGCTACAGGACAAGTACGGTATCCGGCACATACGCATCTTGGCATACAACTCGCAGGCGAACGGCATTGTTGAACGACAGCACCACACCATCCGCAAATCCATCTTCAAAGCGTGCAACGGCGACAACTCTAGCTGGCCGACGGTCGCCCCCTTCGCATTCTGGGCTGACCGCGCCACCACCCGCAAATCGACTGGCCACTCCCCCTTCTTCATGGCGCATGGGGTGGAACCCATACTTCTGTTTGATATCATCCAAGCCACTTTCCTCGTCCCCGATCTTACACAGCCACTCTCGACAGAGGATCTTTTAGCCACCCACATCCGCCAACTTCAGAAGCGCCCAGCCGATCTTGCCGCGATCCATGATTGCATCACCGCCAGCCGCCACGCCTCCGTCCGCCAATTCGAGAAGCACTACACCAATACCATACGCGATTTCGACTTTGCGCCAGGATCCCTTGTCCTCATACGCAACTCCAACCTGACTATGGACAAAATGAAGCCACGCTACTTAGGCCCGATGATCATCCTTCGACGCACACACAATGGCACATATCGACTTGGCGAACTGGACGGCGCCGTTTCGCAGCTACGCTACGCCGCATTTCGTCTTATCCCCTACCACGCACGCTCACCGAGTTTTATTACAGTTACACACGTTGTGGATGGCGATGACCTCGCATCCCATGATGATGACAACACCTCAGTAGGAGGTGCGGGTTTATCCAATGATGAGTTGACCTGGGAGGGTCGATATTTTAAGACCCCAGGAGGTGTAACGATGGCTTATGCGTTGAGCTCGGAAACGAGTCACGTGACGCCGGGATCGCCTTAATCTGCTGAGGGTAAACCCGCCAATCTAATCATCGTGTCTGAATCCGTGCTGCTGTATAGAACCACGTGATCTCACGTGTTCAGCCACCGCCTTCAATGCCACCAACCCACATCAGTCATCACCCGCATTGCCTTCGCTGCCTTCGACCCATCTCCATTTTCCAACGCCACCTGTTCCTCTCCACGTCGTCGCCTTCAAGTCCCCGCTCCCCTGCACGTCAACGTATTTTTGCTACTGTCGTCTCTCGATTCGCTCACCCTCGCTGGCCGTCGCTGCAAATGCACGCCATCCTCGATCGTATCCAAGTTCGTCAGCTTGTTGAGCTCAGCTCTGTGCTAGTTGGGCCCCCACTCAGGACCATGCCCTGGGAGATAGAAATCGTTACTCGTTAGAGGTTTATTTTCACCCGTTTCGTATGTGTCTTTGTCTCTTTTTCGTCTTAGTTCTGTTCGCTCTTTGGCAGCCTTGCCCTTCATACCCTAGCTCTCGGACATCGAACCTCATCGCCGTCTCTTCAACGTCGCGCCCACTATCGCGTAGCACGACCCATACATTTGTTGGATTCAATCTGTTTACCGGACCCTTTGCTTATGACACCACGCGGTCTGTTGCCGGCTGAACTTCGACTTTACAAGCTTTTCTCTTTCTTTTCCCCCCTTTTTGCTCACACTCATGCGTAGTGTACATTTGTCACCATCGACTCGAAACCGTATAAATACCATCGCCCGGCCTTGCTGAACAGCAGGCAACTGCGGCCCACTTCCCCTCTCCTTCTCTTGCGTGCCTTTCCGACAACTTTTCGTTTGACTTCGACACTTCGCGCCGCCCTTCTTCGACTTCGCAACCCACTTCTCATATGTTCCCGTTCTCACCCGTGCTGCGCTGACCTTCAAAGACCCTCACATGCGACGTTACTTGGGCGCATCACCCGCAGCGGTTAGGGATTAATGACCCCACTCCGCTTCAGCTTCGCTCCAACGCCCGCTCTCGGATCGAGCGCGCTTGGTTCTAACCGCGCCTATGCCTTCCCCTTTGAACTCTCACGTGGACGTTAAGTCCATCGTACAATCCTGTTGGAGATGTAGAGCGTGGAAGCATGGTCCTCAGTCACATTTTCTTTTCGAGACTGAGCAACACTGGCTTGAGGGCCTTCCCATAAGATCGACTCTTTGTTACAATGGTAAATTGTGGTAGAGTGTGTACGCTACTGTATGCATGGTACGCGGAGTAAACCATGACTAAGCGCTAAGCTGTCTTATTCGTGTCGCGGCCCCAGGAGCCGTCATTCTACACCGCGAGCTTCCCCGCACTTGTTCACCCAGCCTATGATGTATCTGCTCAAATTCACCCATTTGATGGATGTTTTTCTTAGTTACATGAGATAGGAATTTTTACGACACCTTTCTTTGTAGTTTAGTCCCTCAGTCTTGTGCCTTGTTAGTGCGCTCCAGCCACTCGCAAGGCCACCCGTGACTGAGGTAAGATAATTTCCTTCCGTAGCTACTGTTCACCTGTACTTATTCCTCAGTTGGCATTTATATTGTAAGGCGTGCATATGCGCTAGCCTCGGAATCGAGTGCTTTCCTCTTCGTCCGACTCAACCGACCTCTTCGCCCGACACGTCCGACGCCACAGGACAGCGAGCGCGCACCCATGCCACATCAGGACAGCGCCGTCTACATTTTTCGTACTGCCCCTCGCCTGGCTTCAGCCGGAAGGAGGCACCCATGTGAATATAGACCCCGTTTTCTCTTCCCTCTGCATCCCGCTCACGCTCGTTACGATTTCCCTCGCGCGTTCTCAGTCCTCCGGGATTGCAGCCTCTTTCCCTCTCTCCCACTTGGGACAACCCTCGAACTTGCACGCAGGCCTCGTGTCTACCTTACAATATCCCCACAGTACCACCCGCACACGCGTCATCATACTATCTAACACTCAGACTCACACTCGTTTACGCGTCTAATTGCCCACTGGTAAAACTTCGCTAGACTGTTGTCTTTGTTTTGGGCACTATCAACATCCACTCACGACAACATGCTAGGAGTGCTCGTCCCTATCTACTCGCGCCTCTCGTTCCTCTCGAATCGTCGACGTTGTATTCCTTCCGCTCACCGCTCCCCCTCTCATGAGTCTCGTCTCGAATTCATGGGCATGAGTCATGACATCCTTCGCGCTTACAGATTTGGCTAGGGACTGATGCACAGTGTCAGAAAGCCATCATACTAGTGTCGTACTGTTCTGTTGTTGCTTGAGGACTGCGCCAACGTGAATGCGAAGAAGGGCCGATGGACTGCATCGGGTCTTGTGTCATACTCGGGTCACTTCGAGACCATCAAAGTTCTACTTGGGGCCGGAGTAAACATTCATATGTCAGCCATTGCCACTTCATCACTCAATTTAGCGCCAGCGATGCTGAATGCTGGGACATGACGAAGTCGGAGTGAGACAGTCCCCAATGCAACTCCAAGTTCCAAAATCCAAGTCACCCCCACTGCTATTGTATGATGACTGACATGACTCAACACTTTTTTGGCTGATGTGGTGTCCCACAGCGCTATTTGGACATGGTTATATGCGTATATTCTGGTCCAAGGACCTCTACGCAACTACGCATACTGTACTGGGGTATCAAGACTGAAGGATCAGCGCTTCTGCCCGAGCAGAACGAGGCTTAATGCTACATTTGAACTTCTCCAGATGACTGCAATGCGAACATCAACTCAAGGGAGAATGAATACCGGTGGCAGATTTACCTGACCAAATTATAGGTATACCTGATTTCAGGTGTCACCTCAACACCTCCCTCGACAGCCTTGGATACACGGAAGACAGCCAACGCTGTGGCCATAGCGAGCCACACGGTCGCGTCTGCGAACTGAAGTCCTAAGGGTCGGATGATCAGCGAACAATTACTATCCCCTAATTGCGTAAACATACCTGGACAGATACTTCGTGTGCATCATGCATGAGATCATGGGAGTTCGTGATGTATAATT
>Ga0307510_10009339_pt1 | contig 11683 bp, 13 predicted proteins | sample 12_EM_MG_FD_207224 | JGI IMG/M metagenome (GOLD analysis project Ga0307510, IMG submission 207224) | Populus trichocarpa ectomycorrhiza microbial communities from riparian zone in the Pacific Northwest, United States - 12_EM | ecosystem: Host-associated > Plants > Roots > Unclassified | place... | reverse complement strand
AGATAGGCCAAGCTTCCCGCACTCTGCTTCCCCCCGCGTACATTGTACGTCTTCTCAACACCATACCCCGCTTTGCTTCCGGGTCAAACCCCTCGCCCACTTTTCCCTCGCCTGCTAGCCATTATGGCCAACCCTCACCAACTCCCGCCTGGGAACGCCACCTTCGGCAGGCTCTCGGCCCTTAACTCCACCCTCTCGTCGCTTTCAGGAACTCCCTCGATCGACCATCCACTAGACTTCATGGCAAGGCAACTCGCTCAGGCAAGGAGCGCCCTCCGCCTCACCAACCAAGACCTCCAATATTTCGCCCCAGACACGCTGGCGGGCACCATCTCCTCCGAATCCACCACAATCACCCTCCTTTCCCAGCTCGTCCAGGGCCTGGTGACCGTCTCACATGAGCTGAGCGGCGTAACCAAGGCGCTCGCAACCATCTCCGAGGAAAACGAGAACCCCACGGAGGAGCTCCAAGACATCTCCTCACAACTCGCAAACATCACCGCCGCCCAAGACACACAGCCAGCTCAGGGGATCGCCGATCTCCAAGCCTCCATACGTGACCTGTCACATCGGGTGTCAGCGCCCGCCCCTGTCCTACCCCAAGCACCAGCCCCCACACGAAGAGCCCCCCCACCCCCACCCACTACCGGCCCCCTCCCCTCCAGGAAAGGGAAAGAAAGGGCTCATGCACCACCCACCCCTCCGTCAGCCGCAGCTGAGGACCCTAAATACCTCATACCTTTCTACAATACGAGGCTTGGCAAGGCGTTCGGTGACCCCGAGAAGTACGCCACGCTGTACCCCAACTCCTATGAAGCCGGCGAGTTCCGGAAGGGCAGGTACGACCTCGACTCCTTCACGCCTGGCCACCTCCACCCTGACAACGTTCCCTCCCCCTCCTACGCGCAAGCTGCCTCCGGTTCAGGTTCGGGCGGCAAGGGCAAGAACAAAGCTGGGAAGCCTCCTTCCCCCCAACAAGTTGCGAGCTTGGCAGCCCCCCCAGTTAAGAAGGGGCCGCCGTCCCTCCCAGGTGCCCAACGACGTTTCTTTGCTCCTCGCCAGACCCCCTCCCCTCACCCAGACGCCCCCGCTATCGCCGCTACCTTCCCAGACATCGCTGCTCACGTGCTTCGCGACTCCAACTGCCTCCTCCCCCTCTGCTTCTCTGCCACAGTGAACCCACGAGGGGCTATCTCCCTAACCGTAACCGACAAAGCGACCCCAGCCGCATCCTACGCCCCGTACTTCGACTCCCTTACAAGGGCACTCAACCAGTCTTCCCCGGTGGGTGAAAACCCCTGGTGCACCTTAGTCCTCGCCCCCACCGCAGTGCAACTAGCGATTCACGGGCTCCCACTACGCTTCCTCGCTCAAGATGAAGAGGAACTCTTCCCATATATCCGGTAAGCAATCCTCAATGACAAAGCGACCCCGATTCTCTCAGCCAGGTACCTTAACCCGAGCAGAGATTCTAGGGGCACCAAGCAGGCCACTTCGGTGGTTGTCACCGTCGACCCCCAGCACGTTTCCACCCTCACCGCGGGTGTTGTCATCCTCTCCCCGAAACACAAGGTCGAACTTGCCTTCTCCGCCACCAGAACCCGCCAGTGTAGAAACTACTGGAGATACGGACACGCTCATCAGAGATGCCCCGCCACCCACCCCACGTGTCCCCTTTGTGCGCTTCATCATACTCGCGCGGCTCACAGATGTCAGAATCCCTCCTGCCCCAGGAGCGGAAACCATAAGCCAGTCCCATCCTGTTGCCCGACCTCGCCCCCGCATTGCTGTAACTGCGGTAACGACCACACTGCCAGATTCAAGGAATGTCCGGCTCGACCTGCCCCAGCTGTCCCCACCAGACCTACCTCGCCACTGGCAATCGGTCAAGACGCCATGGATTTGGCTGTCGATGGCGGCCCGACATCCTCTACTCCCCCGCCCCGGGAGGGTTCCACTGAGGTGGACCTGACAACCCCTAGGCAACCCCCCCCAGCAGGACCCCCCGCACGTCCTGGTACTGTTCAAGGCTTTGGTGGCCCTCTCCCGCTGGAGGCGCCAAGCCCTTCCCCTGCTCCTCTCGATCGTCGGGTTCGTCCCGGTGATGATTAATAATTCTTCTTTTGTTGGAACCGGGCCGGCCCCGGTTTCCCCCCCGCTATCAATCGTTCAACATAACTGCCTTGGGAGCTGGAATGTTTTTCTGTCCTTATTCGAGTCGTTCAAAGAAGCGCCGACTTACCGCTCGCTAGTTTTTTTGCAGGATCCTCCTGTTAACAAAGCTCACCTTCCCTCTTTCAACAGTTTTAAATCTTTCTTTCCTCCAGTTAGGAAGCCACGGGTGGCCGCCTACGTTCATATGTCTTTTCGCTCCAACTACACAGTACTTCCTCGGTTTAAGGAGGTAGACGATGTCCTCGCCCTGGATGTCTCCTCACATAAACCACTGTTTGGTACCGACTTCCGCTCCTTCAGGGTTATCAACGCCTATTCAATAAACACGGTGGACCCCCGGGTCCACTCTCTTCAACCAGAAATTCTTTTTCCGGACCTGGGAATCCCCCTCCTGGTAGTGGGGGACCTCAACATCCACAACCCCTTATCAGACCCTTTGCGCTCCTTCTTGCCATGGGAAATTTCCTCCTCGGCACCCTACTTCGAGAAAGCAGCGAAAGCTGGCTTCGCCCTCCTCAACTCCCCTGGGGAATACACAAGGTTCCCCTTGGTGGGCAACGCTCGCCCCTCTGTTATAGACCTCGCCTTCGCTAACCCCCTCCTCCTGCTGTTTGTGAAGAGCTGGGAAGCAGCCCTTCCCTCCACCGGCTCCGACCACATACCCATCACAATAACTCTGGCCCCCCCCTCCCTGAGCCAGAAACCTCCACGACCAAGGTGGGCCGATACGGACTGGGAGACCCTCACCCCGCTAATCAAGGCCTTCAAGGTCCCCCCGGCCCCCGCATGCCCCACAACAACGAAACTCGACGAATGGCTGTCCGAGTCGCTTGACCGCCTCATCGCCCTCTTAAAGGAGCACACGCCAGTGTCCAGGCCGTCTCACTACTCCAAACCTTGGTGGTCGCCCCACCTCACAATCCTCCGTCGCGAGTACCACAAAGCCGCCCGTTCGGCAAGGAAGAACGACACCCCTCGCATGCGGGAAGTTGCCGGCACCTCAAAGGCTGGGTATTTCAAGGCAATCAAGGCCGCCAAGAACCAACATTGGTCCTCCTTTCGGTTGACAGCCACCCCCTAGAGTCTATGGACGGCCAAAAGGTTCGCCTACGGACGATCGCAACCTCGCTTCCCCTCCCTTCCCGGGGCAGAGACCCCCCAGCAGATGAATCAGGTCCCTCTTGACCATTTTTTCCCTCCGAAAGAACCGTTCTCACCACCGCTCAGGCTCAGGCCTCACCAAACGGCACCCCCCCTGACGACACAAGAGATAGCAGCCGCTCTCTCCCAGTGCGCCCCCACCGCGGCCCCTGGACCAGACGGGATTCCATACGCTACCTGGAAACAGGTCAACAAGATAAACCTATCGATCCTCCTCCAGACCCTGGCGCCGTTAGTCAGCCTAGGGTACCATCCTGCCTCGTTGAAGAGCTCAAACGGAGTGGTGCTGGACAAACCAGGGAAGCCTTCATACGAGTCCCCCTCTTCCTGCAGGATAATCTTCCTCATCTGAACCTTCTCCAAGATCCTGGAAAGGATTATCGCACCCCGATTCCTTGCCGCGGCCCGGTTAAAAGGGTTGCTACACCCCAACCAGTGCGGCTCGCTCCCGGGGCTGAGTACCTACGACGCATGCCTCACCCTCTCCAATGACGTCAGAACTTTACAAAGGCCACACCTTAAGGTCTCCTCTTTGTTGCTGGACATCAAGGCAGGCTTTGACAACGTCGAGAACAATACTCTGGCCCGCATCCTGAGGGAAGGCAGGATTCCTCCATACCTGGTCTCCTGGGTTTCGTCCTTCCTCGGCGAACGGAGCTGCACCCTCATCTTCCAAGGGGCCCCTGGGACCCCGGCCCCCATCAATGTCGGTGCGCCCCAAGGCTCCCCGATATCGCCCTTATTGTTTCTGCTTTACGTCGCCCCCCTTCACTTCGGAATCCCTCGGGGCCTTATGATCTCGTACGTGGATGACTTTGCCCTCACCGTTGCATTCCTTTCCTACTGCGGTAACATCCGCCGCCTCCAGGAGCTCTTCGTCAAACTGGAAGTCAAGGCAGCACGCCTAGGCGTTTCCTTCTTGGTACAAAAGACGGAGCTTATACACTGGAGGACCCTCAGCCAGAGACACTCCCCAAAGTGGGCCTCCCCAATCGAGATCAAGGGTGAAGTCTTCCACCCTCGCGACTCTGTCCGGTGGCTTGGGTACTGGTTCACACCAGCCCATGACCCCTCTGCCCACTTTTCACGCCGCCTGGCACTGGCGCAGGGCGCCTTTGCTTTGATACGCCGCCTAAGCCCCCCAGGAGCAGGCCTCGCCCCATATCTGTGCCACAGGCTGGCGACTTCTCTGATAGCCCCTATCCTACTCTACGGCGCAGACCTGTTCACACCCAGCGTGGGCACTACAAACCGCCTGAACACCTTTTGGCACAACGTCCAGAGATGGACAACGAACTGCCTCTCAGCCACCCCCACCGGAATTCTCTCGGTTGAATCCTGCCTTTGGCCGATCTCACTCATGATCACCCACCGGCAGAGGCTGGCGGCGATCAGTGTCGCTTGCTCCCCCCCGACCGTCAACCCAGCTACGGCTCGCCTCCATACCACTTTCCCCTCGCTTTCGGTCTACCGCGCGGCTGATTCGTCAAGGGCCATAACTAGGGGCCTCACATCCGTTTATCTCCCCCTTCACTGGAAAACACCCCGGCCTGTCCCCCCCATCAGGAACCACCTGCAAGTGGACGCCGGGGCGGACCGAACTCTGCCTTTCACGCATGGGCTTTCCAAGATGCCCATGATCAACTCCCACCTGGTGAACCCTACCCCCGTCCTCCCACCTCAGTCTTTGATGGACTCCACCTATTCCGCTCTGAAGGCTCGAGTAAGAAACGGCCTCCTCGAAGAATGGGCCACCCTCTTCCCGACCCCGGGGTACTACCGCCACCCTCCGACCCTGAACCCAAGACCCTTCATGGGCCTGGGCAAGTTCGTCGCCGGAAGGATCCATCAGAAGAGAGCCGGGAAGAGCTACCTGCCTGCCCACCCTACCTGGAGGTCGCCTGACGCCGACACCTCCAGCCCCCGCTGCGGCTTGGAACCAGAAACCTTCGAGCACGCCATCCTCTCTTGCCCGTCGAGGCAGGACGTCAGGTCGCGCCTTCTCTATGGGGTCACAGACGTCGGCCACGAAGCACCACTATGGGCCTCCCTTCCTCAACTAAAACGGCTCGCTGCCTTCATAAGCGTCACCTCCACCGGGTTCCCCCCTACGATGTTCCCACCGACAACTCCCCCGTCTTCCCCCCCCGTTCCCGTCTCTCCGCCCATGGCGCCCCCCCCGGTTTTTCGTGTTTTTTCGTTGGCTGAGGTTTTGGGTTTTTACTTTGGGTTTTCTTTCCTGTTAACTTAAGTAGGCGTTCCCTTTTGAGACGACTGAAGTGTCAGATTGTACTTTCCTTTTATATGTGGCCGATGGCCCGGCGGAGGAGAAACCGGCGCAGATTGTGGAAAAACTGGTGCCGTAACTTTCTTTTGTTATTGTTTTGGATTTATAGGTTTTGTTCTCTCCATAGCTAGCGCTGCACGAGGCTTTTTGTACCTAAAAACAATGAACGCATGATTACAAAAAAGAAAAAAAAAAGAAAAAAAGAAAAAACGGGCAAGAGATAGGCACGCTCCGCGCTCTCTATTTTCCTGCCCCTACTTTTTACAACACCTTGTCGTATAGTGAACGATCCTGTCCGCCCCCTCATTCTAGCACCTCGCTTAGGCTTCGCGTCCCTGAGCTCCCCCACCATGGCTCAGCCTGGTTCGTTCCATTCATGCACTCCAATGGAGGACCTTCCCTCTGCCACTTCGTCTGTCGCCGCCTTTGATCCTGAAGACCGTCATCTCAGACACTTCCTCCTCAAGACTCGTGAACTCACGGGTCTCTCCCCGGACCAACTCCCCGTCTCCTCCTTTGGAGAAATGGGGGACTTCACCCTGGCCGAAAGCACCATCCTGCCCCTCCTCTGTTCGATTACCCACGCCATCGCTACCACACTCAAAGCGGTAGAGGAGCTCCGTCTCCAAACAAGCGACCTTGAGGCCCGTGTCACAAACTCCCTACCCGATGTGACAGATCACTCATCTCAGCTCAACCAAATCCAGTCTAGCCTACGTGACCTGTGACATAGGGTGGCACACCTTCCCCCCTCGCAAATAACTGCACCACCCCAAGCCCAATCGTCCCGACCGCGCCCTTCCACACTCCCACCTCCCCATGCCCCCCCAGCCAGGGGAGCTCCTCCCCAACCCCCCAAGGGTCCCACACCATCGTTCGAAGCAATCGTGGGTGGCACTAGCAAATTCGACCAAGCGGCCCGCGAAAACATGGCCACTAAGAAGAACAGGGGAAAGAAGAATCCAACCGCCAACACCTGGGCAACAAAAGTTGCGGAAGCCAACAAGAAGGCCTCCCCCCCGAAGGCCCCAGCCCCCATTGCCAGTGCCGCAAGGAGATTCTTCGCCCCCCGCTCGGCCCCTGGACCCCACCCTGCGGCCGCTGACCTAAAAGCCCAACTACCCGACTTGGCCGGCTCCGTGCTCCGTGAAGCCAACTGTTCCCTCCCCCGCTCCCTCAAGGCCATTGTCAACGACAGAGGCTCAGTAACCCTAATCGTGGTCGACACCTCGGTCCCAGCTGCCTCCTACGCCCTGTACTTTGAAGCTCTTACGACCAAGCTCAACCAGTCCTTCCCAGTTGGGGAAACCCCCAGGCTCCCCTTCAGACTCGCTCCCACCTCGATCCAACTGGCAATACACTCGCTCCCAGTCAACTATATGCCCCATCCAGATGAGGACATGTTCAGCGACCACTCAGAATCCATCCTCAACTCTAATGACGTTACAATCTCAGCGGCCCGCTTCCTCACTCCGAACCGTCAATCCCGTATGGAAAAACGTGCCTATTTGGTGGTTGTCAACGTCGAACCTGATTCTGTCCAAGCTATGCTCCCATCCATCTACCTCTACGGCAACACGAGGACCGTCGAAAAAGCCTACTCGTCCTCTCCGATTACGCAGTGCCAAAAGTGCTGGAAGTACGGCTACGTCAAACCACTCTGCCAAACAGAGGCCCCAACATGTCCTCTATGCTCCCTCCAACACACGAAAGCCGAACACCGCTGCCCCAATCCTTCGTGCCCCAGCGGCGGTAACCTCAAAGCCATCCTCAACTGCTGTCTGGCCTCCCCGGCAAGGTGCTCCAACTGTGGAGAAGCTCACTCCGCCAGGAGCAGGGACTGCCCTGAACGCCCCCCCCCCAACCAATGCACGCCCCTCCCCCTCACACCAAGAGAGCCCGGTTGAGATAGACCCTGACCAGATGGACGTTCTGCCTGACGTGCCTCGGAAAAGCCCACCTCCCCAGTTCACGCGAAGATCCAACACTCCACCACAGCGCCTCCTCCCCCCGTTCCAGGAGGATACGCCAAGAGCCACTCGTATCTCGCTTGTAGCTTCGCCCGCAATGACAAGATCTGCCTCCAAGGGCGGTCCTCCCCCCCCCGAGGGGGAGGCCAGCCCCTCACCTGCCGCTCTCCCTCTGTCAGGCCCAGCCTGGTAAGATGTCGCACAACAGCGATGTCTCGCCACCAGGACTGGGCCCTGGACACGTTCTTTCCATTGTTCAACACAACTGCCTCAGGAGCTGGGATGTGTTTCTTTCCTTATTTAATTCCTTTGCCTCGACAAAACATCCTCCCCTAATTGTTTGCCTTCAAGACCCTCCGGTCTGGAGAAATCGTTTGCCCTTTTACGCGGGCTTTACCTCGTTTGCCCCGTTGTTTCCCAACCGCCGCCCCCGGGTAGCCTTTTATGTTTTTAACCCATTAATAGACATGGCTACCATCACCCCAATCTTTACGGACAGGTCTGACCATGCCACCCTTGAGATATCCGCCCGCTCATTATTCAGAACCAAGGCCGAAAGATTCCACATAGTCAACTGCTATAGTGTATAGGGCTCAACAGCCACAGAAAGGACAGTTTCGCCCCTACTCGCCCTCCCATCTACTGCCCTCCCTACCTTGGTAGTAGGAGATTTCAACATTCACCATCCCTCGGCAGACCCGCTTAGAAAACACAACTCCTCCGAACTCAAGGCTTCCTTCCCGTACTTCTCAAGGGCCGCTGAGCTTGGGTATATGCTTCTAAACACGCCGGGGGTTCACACCCGCTTCCCTCTTCAAGGATCATCCAGACCCTCCGTTCTGGACCTCGCGTTTGCGTCCTCCTCCCTTACACCCTTCTTCCAGGAATGGACCACTGACGTGCTCTCCACTTGCTCTGATCATGTTCCCATCACCATCACAATTGCACATCCGATCACGGCACCGCCCCCGCCAGCCCCAAACTGGGTCAGGACATACTGCCTTACCCTTGAACCTCTTCTCGAAGAAACCATAGTCCCTCCCCACCCGAGTCTGCCCACCAGACACTCACTGGAAAACTGGTTTGACTCGCACCTTAAATACCCTGGTCGCGCTCCTCAAAGCCCACACACCGCTCAGATGCCCCTCGATTAGGGCCCAACCATGGTGGTCCCCGTTACTGACAACGTTACGGAAAGAATTCCACACATCCACCCGAAAGGCTCGGGCCTCAAACGATCCTCAGGACAGGGCAGTGGCCAAACTCTCCAAGCAAGATTACTTCAAGTCAATCAAAGCCGCAAAGGCCCAGCATTGGAAGTCTTTCCTGGCAGATGCCACACCTCGGACCATATGGACAGCTATGAAATTTGCCATCAGTAGAGTCACGCCCAGGTTCCCCAACCTCCCCGACGCCACCTCCCCTGACGAGATTAACAGTGCCCTTCTCGCCCACTTCTTTCCACCAAAGCCCCTACCATTTGTCCCCTCAATACTAAGACCGCACAAAGGGTGTGACCCTCTACTCCCAAGCGAGATCTCGGCTGCCCTTCGGAAGTGTTCTTCCGCCTCAGCGCCGGGACGAGACACGATCCCCTACTCCGTATGGAAAAGGGTACACCTGACGGCACCCCGAATCCTGACAGACCTCCTAGGCCCCCTCCTGAAATCCGCCTATCACCCGCCCTCCTTGAAAAAGGCTAATGGCATTGTGCTTGACAAGCCAGGAAAACCCGCTTATGACTTGCCTGCATCTTTCAGGATCATCGTCCTCCTACAGACCGTTTCCAAGATACTAGAAAGGGTCGTTGCATCCCGCCTATCCCTAGTCGCTAGGGCATAAAGCTTGTTCATCGCAACCAGTGTGGTTCCCTCTCCGCTCTCTCGTCCTTCGACGCAGCTCTTGCACTAGTGAACACAGTCAGGACTCTCCAACGCCCTGGCCTCAAGGTCTCCTCCCTTTTCCTAGATATCAAAGGCGGCTTCGATAACGTTACTGCCTCAATCCTCTGCTCCTGCCTCAAGAAAGCGGGTGTTCCTCATTACATGGTCTCATGGATTGGGTCTTTTCTCTCCCAAAGGACGTGCCGCCTCCTATTCCACCGTTCGCCCAAGACCTTCTCCCCAGTCCAAGTGGGCACCCCTCAGGGTTCCCCAATGTCCCCACTACTCTTCGTCATATATGTGGCATCTCTCCATATCGACCTCCCAAATGGGCTCTCCCTGTCATATGTTGACGACTTTGCGCTGTCAGCAGCATCTACATCATATAGGACGAATATCAGAACCCTGCAGAGAGCCTTTGGGCAGATCAAGGCCCGTGCTATGGCCCGGGAGGTAGGCTTCAGTGTCCCCAAGACAGAACTCATCCACCGGAGGACTCCTCTCCAAAGAGACCCTGACGGTGCCCCCTCCCCGCCCCCGATATGCCTGGACGGCCAAATCTTCCCCCCCCTCCCCTGTGTCAGATAACTCGGGTACTGGTTCACTCCCAACCTAGCCTCGTCGGCACACTTCTCTAAGCCGCTGGGCCTCGCCCAAGGAGCCTTCGCCACCGTTAAAAGACTCTCTCCGCCCGGTTCGGGCCTTTCTCCCCACCTCTCCTACCGCCTTGCGATATCACTGCTCCTTCCCACCCTCCTGTACGGGGCCGACATCATGGTCCCCAGCAGAGGCATGCTCACCAAGATGGATGTCTACTGGCACCAGGTCCAACGGTGGGTGTCCAACTGCTTCAGGTCGACCCCGTTACCTATTTTGTCTGCTGAGGCCTGCATTCCCCCTCTCCAAGCTATCATTCCCCATAAGCGCCGTCTGGCCGCCCTAAGGCTGGTCTGCGCTGCTCCCACCATCAATCCTGCTGCAGGACGGCTTTGCCCTTCCTTCCCCTCCCTCCTCAAATACCGGGCCCCAGACTCTCACAGGGCCCTCTGCACCCGCTTGCCCCCCAACGTTATGCCACTCTCTTGGAAGATGAATGGACCGCCCTCAAAAGTCAGGTCCCATCTCCCCGTAGATGAACTCGCCAACCTGGCACGCCCCATCCCCGGATCTCTGTCCTTCGCCCCCCTCTCCAACGCTGCCCTCCTCCCAGAACAAGCATCCCTCCCTCCTCACCACACTATGACAAACGCCTACAAAGCCCTCAAAGGCAGAACGAGACTTCAACTACTTGAAGAGTGGAGGCGCCTGGCTCCACCCCCCTTGTACTATACCTTCGCACTGTCACTGACCCCCCATCCGTTTATGGGATTGGGAAAGTTCATCGCAGGCCGCATCCATCAAATGAGAGCCCAGAAAAGCTACCTCGCCGCCCACCCCTCATTGTCAAGTTTAGACGATCCCAAACACTCCCCTAGGTGCGGTGAAGAGGATGAGACATTCAGCCATGTCATACTCCGCTGCCAGTCAACGTCCTTCCACAGAGAACGCCTCCTCCAAGGCCTCACTAGTGTCGGACCAGACTCCCCCCTCTGGACCAGTACAGACCAACTCCTGGCCCTGGCTGCTTTTATTAGGGCAACCGCGACCAACTATCCACCCGATATGTTTCCTTTCCTTCCCCCTTCGCCGGCCTCTATTGTCTTCCCGTCCTCGCCAATCTCGCGCCTGGTGGGCCTTTGTTCTTCCTCTCAAATACGTGCTATTTAGGGGTTTTCTCTTGATGATAATTTGTGATAAGTTTCCGTTTTCAAGTAAGGGGTTGTTATGATTTCTTATGATTATCCTTTCATTTGTTAGCCGTGAGATGGCGATGTGTCCCGTTCTTGACACGATTTGGAGATGATTTTTATATTTTCGTTTGTTTTTTGGTTGCTTGAGATTAAGGTTTTGTTTACGCCATAGCTAGCGCTGCATGCGAGTTCTTGTACCGTAACAAAGAATACATGATATAAAAAAAAAAAGAAAAAAAAAAGAGAAAAAACCGACCAAGAGATAGGATCTTCATGCAACCATCTAAGTACTTTTCTATACACAAGATATTGCAATACGATTACGCTTTACTCTCATTACATACCCACCTCCTCTACGAGAGCCTACGCTCTAAGAACCCGGAGACTATTGTGATAGTCTTGACGGGCTGCCCGAAC
>Ga0307510_10009337_pt1 | contig 11684 bp, 5 predicted proteins | sample 12_EM_MG_FD_207224 | JGI IMG/M metagenome (GOLD analysis project Ga0307510, IMG submission 207224) | Populus trichocarpa ectomycorrhiza microbial communities from riparian zone in the Pacific Northwest, United States - 12_EM | ecosystem: Host-associated > Plants > Roots > Unclassified | place... | reverse complement strand
TATATATATATATATATATATATATTTGTTATATTTTAAACGCATAAAAACAAAATCTAAATTTATAACTTCACTGTATAATTGAAATATTTATAATTATGAATATATAGTAATGAAAAATAATTATATTAATGAAAAACATTTTAAATATTAGGATGCTATCGTTCCTTAATATTATACAATATACTAAAAGAGATCAGTTTTTTGTCACTTTTCACCTCCTTACATAACACTGTGGATTGGAGCGATTTTTTTTATTTTCACTTTGATCCTCCAACTTTTATTCTATGCAATTTAGCCTTTTTTAGCCAAAATAGCACCCAATTGCATATTTTTTTAGAAGGGAGGTTGAATTGAAAGACAGGGGACTAAAATGAAAAAAACAAGTAGAATAAGTGGTGGATATGAAATTTATTATAAAAGCTCATTTTAGTCCCTCATAGTTTTTAGTTATTAGGTAACTGGTCCCTTTAATTTTCAAAAAAAAAATTTGGTACTGAACTTTATTTTCCTTATTTTTCAGTTTTGTTTAGTGGGAAGAAAGAGGGAGTCGTCGGATTCCGGTGTAGAAAGAGAAAGTGGTCGTTGGTGACGATTATAGCCACTAAAACAGTCGATTTTGGTGTCAAATGGTTCCATATGATGAGGAGAGTACAAATAATGCATTTTTTTGACCTTGAAAGTGTCTAAAAAAACATATCTGAGTTTGAGAAGATTTTGGGTTTCAAGTTGATTTACATCTGAGATTTTTTTATGTAAAATAACATGTTGAAAAATTCCGCATGTTCAATTTTTTTATTATGTTTTGATGTTTTATATTTGATCCTTATTCTTATGATTTTTTTCTTGACCCTTTTATGTTGGATTCATGGTTTTTTGTTTTTGTTTGCTTTCCAGGTCACTATCTTGATAACACGTGCGACCTCTTTAACTTATCAAAATTTAAATTTTTCTTACTCATTTTAAAACTTTGATATCACATGAATGAAGAAACTAATTTGTCTTGTGGTATAGCACGAACCATTTATCTAGTTATATAAGTAGTTGTGAACCTAGCCTTTACTCACGAGATATATTCTTATAACGCATATAGAATTATTAACAATACTCTTTCAATCACTTTTTTCCAATTGCAAAAAAAGATGAAAAATAGATAATAAAAGGTATTGACTGAAAATGCATGGCTTGACCTGGCTTGTATTTGCAGAGATTGTTTGTTTTTTGTTGTTGAAATCACGTTTCATAATTTTTTAAATTTTGTTTTGCTTGAAATTATTATTTTTAGTGTTTTTGTATCATTTTGATGTGCTGATATAAAAAATAATTTTTAAAAATAAAAATACTTGGCTTGTATTTGCAGAGATTAATTGTTTGTTTTTGTTGTTGAAATCGCGTTTCAGAATTTTTTAAATTTTGTTTTGCTTGAAATTATTTTTTTTGGTGTTTTTGCATCATTTTGATGTGCTGATATAAAAAATAATTTTTAAAAATAAAAACAAATTATTTTCATGCATTTCCGAGCGAAAAACATTTTGAAAATTAACCGCTGCTACAAGACATAACACACCACAGGGCTGTTTTGTGGTTACATATTTTACTTGTTAATGATTTCTTGGGAAATAAATTAATCAATACCATGAAGTATGTGTGGGGGTATACTGGTACAAAAATAAAAGTTCCATGAAAAATAATAAATTTTTAAAATGATTTTTAAAAAATAAAAAAATATTATTTCACGTATTTTCGAGCAAAATACACTTTCAAAAGCAACAGCTGTCACACTCTCAAACACTACTGCAAGACATAACTCCACCATGGCTAGGACATAACATACCTCGACTAAGGTTGTTTTGTGGTTACATATTTTACTTGTCAATGATTTCCTAGGAAAGCAATAAAGCAATTAATCAAGACCATGAAGCATGTGTAGGGGTATACTAGAACAAAAATAAAAGATCCTTGAAAATTAATCAATTTTTTAAAAAAATAAAAAAACATTATTTTCATGCATTTCCAAGCAAAAGCCACTTTGAAAAATAACTCTCATCACCCTTCCAAACACTACCACAAGACATAACACACAACAACCAGAAAATATTATATCATAGTCAGGCCTGTTTTGTGGTTACATATTTTACTTGTCAACGATTTCCTGGGAAAGAAATTAATCAAGACCATGAAGTATGTGTGGTAGAAATACTTGTATACTGGAACAAAAATACAAGATCTAAGAAAATTAATTATTTTTTAAAAATAAAAAAATATTATTTTCATGCATTTCCACTCGAAAAACACTTTTAAAATCAATCACTATCACACTCTCAAACACTACCACAAGACATAACACACCACGACTAAGGTTGTTTTGTGGTTGCATATTTTACTTGTGAACGATTTCCTAGGAAAGAAATTAATCAAGACCATGAAGTATGTATGACGGAAATACAGGGGTATGCTGGAACAAAAAATAAAAGATCTTTGAAAATTAATTATTTTTTAAAATGATTTTTAAAAATAAAATTTTTTTTATGTATTTTTATGTGAAAAACACTTTGAAAAGTAACTGCTATCATATTCTCAAACACTATCTCAAGACATAACACACCACAAAGAAAACTATTTTGTGGTTATATATTTTACTTGTCAATGATTTCCTAAGAAGAAATTAATCAATACCATGAAATATTAAAAACTTATCATCATCATCAATAAATTAAAGATTTTAGACAAAATTAGGATAACATATAAACCCTAGGTAAATTTAAATGTTTATACTTATCATCATCATCGAATAAACAATAATATTAAAAACTAATTTAATATTATTATATATAATAATATAATATCTTAAACAAATTCCATGTAGCATAAAAAAATTATATTTTTTTAAAATTAATCCTCCTAATACATTTATTATTTATTTTATAGGATTCTCAATAATTTTTATATTAATTCATATAAAATAATTATAAATCAAGTTTAGGATATTTTTTAATATATTGCAGAAGTTATATTTGTCACAAAACTAAATGTTACTTTCTTAATTAGTACTTGGAAAAGGGTTTAAAATTATCATACATCCCTTTACCATATGAATTTGATCATATTACCCTCTCCATGTTAAAAAGGGTAAAATTGAATTCTCCATCGTATGAATTTGGCCATTTTTAGCTTATTTTTAATGAAATTATGACACATGTCAATATCTAATTGGCTAGAAATTGTCCAACTGACATCATTCCTTCTAAAATGATCAAATTCATATGGCTGAGGGGTATTAGACCTTTTTTTTTTATGTAAAGAAGTTGATCTGACCAAATTAATATAGTATAAGGATGATTTTAGATCATTTTATTTTATAATAAACCCAAAAAAATATATAATTAATTTATGAGTACTTAGCTCATATAATTTTTTTTTATAAGATACATCCACATCGATTGTTTTTTAAATTTTCAATGTAAGATAGTTATATATAAAGTCTATATTCACATAGAATATTTCTTGACTTTTTGATATGAAATAACTATATAACTTACATCCACATATATTATTTTTTAATTTTTTGATGTAGAATAACTATACTGTACATCACATTTATTTTTTATATTCTACATTTAAAATATACTGGTTGGTTGACGTATGTTAATCATCTGAATGAATGATCTTCCAATGACTCCATATTTTTTTAAAAATTAGTATATATATTGAAATTAATGATTAAATTATAATACTGAAAAGTTAAAGTTCAAATATCTCAAATTAACTCAATGAATTGGTATAATCTTAAGTGTATATGATTTTAACCTAAAATAAAAAGTCTTCACACCACGAAGACATGATATTTAAGATAACACTTTGAGATATTTAATTATTTTATTGAATTTCTTCACCAAGAGACGTGACCTTTATCTGATTATTGTTTAATCATATTCAATTTCATAATTATAAGATCTAATGTCCATATATAGTTTGGAATTCTTTCATTATAATAAATGTTACGTCATTTAATAAATAAAAATTAGTGAAAAAAATTAATATCTCAAGCATCACATGTTTATTTATTGACACAGCAAGGTCAAGGTGTCGTATTTTACGTGAAAGGTATGTTTCTTCGACATATTACATCAGGCACCCAAAAAAAAAAAAAAGAGTAGTAGGAGAACCTATCGGCTAACTAGACGTTACACTTGTTACGATGCCGCGACCACCAATTGCAGGATCGGTAGGCTGACAGCCCTAAGCAACGCCCGAACGTTGTTCTTCGAACCCTTGCTTTTCTGTAGTGGCTGAAAAGTCATAACTTGCTTCAACTGCATCTTCCATGCACAAAAATATGGATTCCTTCCCGATCTTATCTACGAATTTTGATTTCATCATTTTCTCCAAAACATCTAGCCTGGGGTTTACAATTTTCATCTGCCATGAACAATTAAGGGATATACTTATTTAATTCTCTAGCAAAAACAAACAAATAAACAAACAAATAAATAAATAAAAAGAAGATGTCTTATCATGATTTTAAAAACAAGTTTTAAAAAGTAATTTTAAAAGAATATTTCAATATTTTGTATGAAAAAAAATAATTAATATGATAAAATCATATAAAACTCTATTAAAAAATCATGTTGAATATTTTGTTAAGAGTGCATTTCAATAAAAAAAATGAAAAAAAAAATTATAGAAAAAAACCACATGCTTGTGCCTAAAAGATTGGTCCTGACTACTTGGCTTAACATAGAAAAGGCCCAATACACATGAGTCTACAAGCTCAGACCCGTGCACCTAGCTTCTTTTATTTTAATGTTTATAGGCGAAAGACTATTTTTTTTAAAAAAATAAAACAGATAATTTATTACTTGCTAATTTAAATTCTAGCAAAATGAGTGGTTGTTGGAAAGTCAAGTCAGAGATTTTTTGGACTAAGAGTTAACTCAATTTTAAGCTATTTTTATTTAAAAACATGTAATAAACACACTAAAAATTTTAATAAACTAATTGTTAACCTTAAAACACTCTTAAATTAGTCCAAAGAAAATTAATCAAACAAATAAATTATTTTTAAACATCAATCTCTTTTTTTCAATGAAATAAAAATTTAAAAAATATCTCAATGATACTCTTCTTGCCGGGAGAAACTCATTAATAAATATCGGTTTTTTTGTAGTTAAATGTGTTCATCTAACTATTTTCTTTATCATCTCAAATTTCAAGGAGTGAAATATAAAATCATTGAAGCTTAGGACTAAAACATGAAACCCCAAAAAACTAGGGATCAAAAAGTAAAAGCTTCATAGGCTAAATTGTAGTTTTTCAACAGCACACAATACACCAAGGTCTGGCCTGCATGAACAATACAAGAAAGAGCAAAAAGCTTCCTCTCAATGTAATTTTACCTTGATGTGTTTGACTTCTAAGATTCTGAGCACTTCAGCTAAAGTTTCGATGCCTGTCGTGTCAATGGATGTAACTCCTGTTGCAGCAGTATTTATAATTTTGGATCAGCATTGACATGGAGTCGTCAAATTTGGAATGTAGCACTAGCTAGGTTGAGGCTGCACGCAAATTAATTAACCTTACCCGTCAAATCTAGCAAAACATGCTTCACAGCTTTCCCATTACCCTCGTCATTTCGAATCCACCGGAGAATCCTATTCACATAAAATTAATTAGTTACTAATTAAAATGCTGCGCACGTGTGTGATAAACCGAAGATTGTTTCTTCTTCTTCTTCTTCTTCTTCTTAAGAAAGCATGTCAAGTGTGATTACCTCTCTCTTATATAGTTGCCATTTGCATAATAAATAGGAGAACCAAGTTGTATAGCAAGAATTCCAGGGGGACCTGAGGCTTCAGCATACTGTTCGGTGTCGCGGTACAAGGTTGAGTCTGGCAATTTTCCAAGCTTACAAGCAGCAGGTCTGGCCACATATAGAAGTGCCCTCAACAAAGCAAGCGCAACCTGAAATCGAAGAATGGAAAATTAGCTGTTAATTTCCTGTGATATATAAAGATATACAGGTGGGTTGAAAATCCTTACTGATATCATGAGGCCCATATCCATGGTTATGAACGCAACACCAAAAAAAGCAGCTAAGCAAATGCAGAAATCAAACTTGTCAACCTTGAACAAGTGATAAGCCTCCTCATATTTGATGAGGCCTAACATCGCAGACATGATAATGGCAGATAGAGCAACGAGAGGGGTATAGCTAAAGAGAGGAGCCAAGAATAGGAGAGTGAGCATCATGCCAATAGCCATTACTAAGTTCGACGCTGCTGTCTTACACCCAGAGTTGTAATTCACTGCAGTTTTTGAGAATGGTCCTGCAAATTAAAGCACTACTCATATGAAAAATGCTCTACTAAGTTTTTCTTTTCTACTTTCATTTCTCAAACAAACCAAGAATTGAAGAACACGCATATGCATAGATACCAGTGGTCAAGTAGCATGAAAAGCAAGACCCAACAATGTTCATGAAACCAAAAGCTATCATCTCCTTGTTTCCATCAACTTGTTCATTATTCATTATGGCAAAGCTTCTTCCAATTGCAATCCCTTCCTGCAATAAGTATCGTTTTAGTTCGCTATCGATTAATAATAATATTCGGTTTTGGTAAATGAGTAAAAGAAATTTAGCGAGCTTACAGCCAAAGCAATTATGCCAGTAATGATTCCAGCTTTCAAAGTGTAGGGCAGATACTCAGCGTCAAAATTCAAGTATTCGATGCTTATCGGATTTAACCCTTTATGCAGGTTCCCAACCTAATTAGTGATAGAACACAGATAGGAGGCAAGTTGTAAGCATGTACATATATTTGACAAGAACTAATTAGACGTGGTTTTTGTAAGTTAGAAAAAAGTCAATTTACAGTTTGGATGCTGTATTTACTGTCACGAGTAAAGTAGGCTAACAAGCAGCCGAGTACAACGACCACCATCGGAGCCATAGCTGAGACCCAAAATAGCTTGGGTTTTCTTTGCCTCTGAAAATCAACCATTTTAAAAATGTTATTAGAATTAGCACAGTAAGAATTAGAATACTCTCAGCCGCAATCTCATGCACGCAGGTACCATAATGAGATAAAGTACACACGCCCGGAAATAACAACGATCGATCGACTAAAGTGCATAGGAGCGCATATGCACAGCTCCTTCTGTATAGCTTCCTCTTCCTCTTCCTCTTCCTCTCCTCACATGTTCATGATGGTTTCAATATGTCATGGGTCTAATTTTCTGATTCTCATTTCATGTAGAAAATTAGTGCTTAATATCTATTAGTCACTTTCTCTCAAACTAGTGATATCATAATACATACATATATATCATGTTACTTAAATGATTTTCTCTTTTATATTTTAATTTAATCTTCCCTTTCATAAACTACCAAATTAAATTCATGCATATCCTATAATTAATTAAGGGTATGCTTGGTGTTGTTCTGCTTTGTTGTAATGTATTGGGTGGTTTATTGCTGTGCTATAAAATAAAAATAATGTTTAGTCATTGATTATTATAATACATGTGTAAGTATTTCAAGTAGTTAAATAATATTTGGTTGAATTTTTATTTTTATTATATTTTTTAGATATAAAACAACCAATAAGAACTGTAACACATTAAAAATATTAATGTAAACATTAAAAATACATGTGTAGAGATTTTTGATGGTTCAATCTTGATGTTGATCCCAGAATTAGTTTGAACCCGAGAAATCAAGAAAGAAAATAAATCTCTTTAATCCAATAATAATAATAATAATAATAATACTTGGATTCATGGCTTACAACTTCTTAACCTTAGATGAAAAACAGGGATGTTGTGTGATTAAAAAAAAAGAAGAAAAAAAATCTCATTTTTTTTTTAAAATAAAACTCAAAATAAGCAGTTTAGCTTTTGATTGTTAAAAGCTGGAGAAAAGAGGGAACAAAGTAAGATGTTGACAAGTGTTCAAAAAGTACTTTTACATTGAAAGCAACCACTTTAATAATAATACGAAAGAGCCGACCTCGCTATCAAATTTGTTAGTGCAGACACAAGACTTGATGTGTGCAAAACATATTGTGAACGATAATACATGCATGGCATCATATGTTGATGTCATATTAATGGAGAGTGCACCACTCACCAGATAGCGGGTGAACAGCAGGAAAACAAGGAAGGCCATGCCGACAACCGCGGTTTCCCATTTCCACTGAAAAAGGACAAAAAGAAAAAAAACCATTAGCCTATATATGTAAAGTTGGAATAGAATCTTCTCATGGATATTGATGAAGTGATAGTTATAACCAAATTGGATGATCCAAAATATATATATCACCCTTTTATGCCAAATGTTTTCCACTCTTAGAACAACAAGAAAGAAAGAAGGAATTAAGAACGTTTTAATTTGTTAGTCTTCTGCAGTGCAAACCTCATTCCTATTCTTGAAAACTGCATGCAAAACAGAAACCACATCTGTTTTTGTGGTGAAATGGCTCACTCCAAGCAAGCCCTTCAATTGCTGTAGGCAGATAATAATCGCTGTGCCTCCCATGAAACCAGTGATTGTGGAATGTGACAAGAAATCCACCAGAATCCCCAGTCTGCACGTATTCAACTCGGCTCAAATAAAGAATTATACATACAATAATTTGAGTGCATTATCTGTTTTAAACTCGCCTTAGAAATCCTAGAGCAGCCTGAAAAACTCCAGTGATGAAAGCGGCCGTGAAAACTAAGTGGAGGTACAATGTTGGGTCATCTTTGGATGATACTTTGGATCCAATTGTATCTGCTATGAGCAATGAGCACGCAGCTACTGTCCCCACCGCCACATGTTTCGAACTCCCGAGAATTGCATAAACTAAAGCAGGCACAAAGCTCGAGTCTGCAACCAGAATCATGAAAGAAATCAATAAATTAACCTCGTTTTTGATACAAAAAAAAAAAAAAAAAATTACACCAGCAGACGGCCGAAAACAAAAACGTAAGAGAACAGTGAGATTACTTACATAGGCCAATGATTGGAGGAATTTCAGCGAGTTTGGCATAGCTGATTCCTTGAGGAATGGCAAGGCTGGTAATGGTGATACCAGCAAGAAGGTCGAATCTAAACATCTTAAGATTGTATTGAGGCAGCCATTCAAAGATTGGAACGAAATATTGAAGGGTTTTCTTGGCCTTGCCGAGAGGCTTCTCATTCCTGAATTGTCTAAATGGGTCGTCAGGGAAGAAGGTCTCTTTACATTTAGATTTCAATGTTGTCCTAAACTTTCTCGGGGAGTTGAAATTCACCTGGGTAGGATTCATGCTGGAATTGCGTGTGGGCATGTGAAGAAAATATTATGGAGCAAGTAAATAAATCGGCTGGTTACTCAATTTAGGTGCTTATCCTTTATATAGATAGATAGATAGATAGATAGATAAAGATGCTCGTAATAAAAATAGAAGGGTTTTTCTGATGTGTGCCTCAAGGGCAAAACGTTGTTAAAGTCAAAAATAATATTTTATTGAGATAAAGATAATGAGACTTCTTCAGATATCGTCGTTATCTATTAACAAAAAGTAAAACAAATTACCAAATAAACTAGAGCAGATCATGTTCTTCGCTGTCACAGTGCATCCAAATAAACTAAAACAACTGTTCATTGTGCTTTTTTGCCAGGTTTTTCTAAGCATTCGAGATTTGGTTGTAAATGTGGATATCCGACGTCTTCACCAAGATATATTACCCAATTTATATATTTTTTAAGTAGCAAACCACTATAATAATACCTGTTTTTCTTCCTTGGTTAAAACCCAAAAGCTTTAATGGATTTTGATCAATTCATTAAATTTGATGTTATTAATTTATTTTTAAATTAATTGGTTTAATCCAACTTACCGCGTAACGCGAGCCATAAAACTACTTATATCTAAAAATTATATTATAATCATGAAAATATTTTTAACAGGTATAACTTATTTTATAAAACCCCAAATCAAAAGTTTTGTTCTATCAAAACTATTAATATTCATAATTTAAATTATTTTTTTTATCATCTCAATATCATTTTATGTGCACCTATCCACTCAAACTACCCTTCAAACTATATTAAAACTTTATATCCAAAACATAAATATGAGAATGTAAGAAAAAAATTAAAAATATTTATATATAATATATCCCGTGTTCTTAATACATAATCAATTTAAATTCTTAATTTGCTTTAGATTTTTGAATGAGATACTATAACTATATATCAAATAATTTTTTATTATAAAGAACTTAAGTTTTTTGGTAATTTTAAAAGGATTTAATTTAAAAATAATATGGATGCAAAACAATACATAATTCAAATTATACTATTAGAAATTTTTAAACAAATTAAGAGATGAACTGAAACAGTATTAGAGATGTATAGACACATTTTTTTTTGTCTCATACTTCTTAAAAAAAAGAGAGAGTAAAATACAACTTAAATTAAAGATTACAGCACAAGCTTTCAATTAAACAAGTAAAAATATTTAACAATAAGCATTTGTAATTTGTTCAAATTTGTTCGTTTAAAAAGAATTAAAGTTTTAATTTCTCTTTCTGCAAATTATCATTCATGGTTTTTCTTATTTGAGTGTGATACTCTCTTTTTAATGTACTTGTGGAAGAGGGACTATCTTATGTCTTTTTTATTATTTCAAAGCACAGCAATATGTGATTGATTAATAATTCACACTAGCTATTTGATCCATGTTCTGCCGCATGTTGAATATTTTTTAACAGAAAATTAAACATGGAAGCTTTTTCAACATGTTATTTTAAATAAAGAAAATATTAAGTGTAAATAAAAAACATTATTCACACATTTAATTAAAAAAATCAAGAACCATCTATGTCAATAGAAAAAAAACTAGCGATAACTAAATACATATTTAGAAAAATCAAGAGGCGGATGCAAATCAAGATATTTAATATCGTAATACGGACTAATTACCCAATTGTGTTGATTGACTTTGTTTATTAATATAAATTTTTTATTTAATCAAATGATAGTAGAAATAAACACACATAAAATTGATTCGGTAAAATCAAATGAAAAAACAAATCTTGTGAGGTTGAACTTATTAGAAATACTATCTAAAATAAGTATTTTTTTTAATTTTATTAAATAAATTTCAATTATACAAAACATTAAAAAACAATTATAGATGAATTATAATAATATCTTAAAAAAATAAACATATACAAAATAACTAAAAAACAATTATTTAAAAGAGGCTTAATACAAAAAATAAGAAATAAGAGAGAATGTGTATTAATATAAATTATAGAATCATTTAAAAAGATACATATAAGAAAAGTCATGATTTTTTAAAAGTAAAAAAAAACAAAAGATGAAAAAGAAAAAGAAAGAGGTTAGGCGCCACTAGACCTAACCCAATTAGAAAGGCCCTGTTCATAGGCTCTATTTTTTAAAAAAATTACAATTAGGGTGGATGACATATCATTCGCCTCAATATGTTTTGAAATTCTTTTTCCAGAAGATGCGTCATCTGGTTTTTTCTATATTCCGGGCGTTATGATGACCACAAAAACATGGTCTATGTTTTTTTGATCTAAAATTCATTTTTCAACTTTTTTTTTTCCTCCAAAAAACACCTAGAAAAGAGACTAAAATCCTTGATAAATCCATAGATGCCTTTAAAAAACCAAAACTATAAAAACT
>Ga0307510_10009336_pt1 | contig 11685 bp, 10 predicted proteins | sample 12_EM_MG_FD_207224 | JGI IMG/M metagenome (GOLD analysis project Ga0307510, IMG submission 207224) | Populus trichocarpa ectomycorrhiza microbial communities from riparian zone in the Pacific Northwest, United States - 12_EM | ecosystem: Host-associated > Plants > Roots > Unclassified | place... | reverse complement strand
AACAATAATCAACGGTCACTAATTTTCTTTTATCATGAACGGTTACTGAGGCATTTAGAAATACAGAAAAAAAAAATTTAGATTCTATGTTCAATACATATTTCTACTTAGACTAGGAATTCAATTTATATCTCAATAACCCCTTCTTTAAAATTGAAAAAAAAAATAAAAGAAAAGGAAAAAAAAATACACTACTATGGTAAATAATTTTTTGTGAAGGATATGATGCATATGTAAGATAGGTGGCTTATATTTTGCTGCGGGCTGAATTGATTTTTTTATAATGTAAAATAATGATGTTCAAGTACTACTAGCATGTTTTAAAGAAAGAAAAAAAAACTTGACTCGATCATAGATCATATTAGATCCAATAAGATAATTTTGTTTAATTATATGACTGTAAAGGACTAAATTTTAAAAGAAAATGTGATAATGATGATCAGATGAAAAAGAATGTCAAAAGAGCAAAAATTACAAAGTTGAATTCTAAAATAGTCTAATATTAAATGATAAAATTGAATAAAAAATAAAAAATAGCAAGATAAAGCACCCGAAGTCAACTTGAGCTAGTTTGGCAAACTCACAACTTGAGTCGTAAGGTTAGGTCAACCTCATAGAAAATAAATTAAAAGATGAAATAAAAAAAATAGTCAACAAAAAAAGAGAGAATCAGTGTGAACCTCATAAAAAACAAATTGAAAGATGTAATAATGATTGTCAATTCTTAACAATCCAAATGTAGAAAGATAAAAAAAAAATCAACAAAAAAAACCCAAAAAAATATAACAAATGTTGTAAACCCCCAACCTAAAATTATAAACCAGTGTTCAATAGGGTAATCTTCAACTTCAACTGAAAATTAATAAATATAAGATGAAAAAAAATATGATTAAAGGTGAAATCCCTCAATAAATTAATTTAAATCTCAAATGAAATAAAATAATAAATTGGTATGTGAAATGTGAAATGTCGGGCCGTGATAAATCACGTAAATCCCCAATTGAGAAATAAGAAAATACAATTAAAAGAAAAAAAATTGTGTGACTAATGAAAATTATCAGTTATTTAGTGAAACAACCAAAATAAAATAAAAAATAATTTTGTGTGAAAACTTTGACAATCAGTGTGAACCTCATGCATAAACGATGACATGCATCGTCCCATGTGAAAGGAGACACCTCGACACTTCCAATTAATGTTGTCCCAAAAGCTATCGTTTGGGCCCGGGAGACGCCACATAAATTGCCAAGACTGTCACACAAACTGCTAAAAGATTAAGACTGTCACACAAACTGCTAAAAGATTATGGACGCCTCCTATCCTCACCAACCATCTTTAGTTTTTAAATTCTGTTTTATATTTTATTAAAACACTAAATAATTTCTAAATCAACTTGATTCTAACTAAAAAAAATCATGATAAATATACTAAAAAACCCTTGAATGTGAGTTAAATAAGTTTTTATTTTAACAATAATTCAGTTATTTTATCATATTTTAAAAAAATATAAAAAGACGAGTTGTCCTTAACTAATTTGATAATAATTAATGGATTTTATTATCCCCAACAGTCATATTATTGAATTTCAAATCACCTTGCAGTACAGTTAGCTTTTGTTAATATGTTCTCAATTCCAAAATATGATACCTGGTAAGGAACAGCTAGGAAAGCCTCTTGACTGTGTCCCCTGTATATTGGAACAACAGAAAAACATACTGAAAGCCCCCATTAACACAAGATTTTGTTAGTGAGGTGGCCGCTCTTCCTTTATATTTGTTTCTTCTCTACACTTGTAATTCACGCTCGGTGTTTTGGTGATAACAAGAGAGAATAGAAAATCCATAATTAACAGCAGATCAGTTCAATTGTATTTAATGATCGAACTAAAATATCTAAGAATTACAGCTAAATTACTACAGCATGTGAGCAACAGCTTCATGCCTCCTCTGATAGGTCTGATTTACCAATCACACAATTCAATATCCTGCTCAAATTCAAATGCCTTCAGCAACGGGGAAGAGTCTGTTTCCACGATGACCTGATTTGGCTCCCTAGAATCACCGCCTGTTGTACTGCCATGGCTTCACAATGAAGAGCATAATAACAACACCACCATCGGGCAGCCCTGCCATCACCTTCTTCCCCTTGTCATTTCTGCAAATAATCCCAATCCCAGTTTTACAAGCTTCGTGAAAAGAAGAGTCATGATTTATCTTTAAGGATATTCCTCGCAAAAGGGTTGTCCATGATGACTAGCGCTGATAATCATATTTGTTGCTGGGCTCACTGCTACACACCAAGACAGTATGATACACCACATGATGAGGCAAATTGTCCTTTTGGGGCAGGAAAAACTGTCTTCACATGATGAAAGAACAAAAGAAAAGTAATGGAGGCTTGGAAACCGTTGGCCAATTTTGCTCATTTTTTCCCCAATTATGTAAAACACATGGAGAAATTAACTTTTCACTTCAAACAAAAGGATAAAACAAGAATCATCTCTTGCAACAACTCTTGAAGTATCAATAAATTATAGACCTTCTGAAACTATAAACATTTGACCAGAATTCCGTTCAGGTTTAAAAAAATACAACAAAAATCTCCATTAATTTATAAATTTATTAACCATTGAGGAATTTTGTCAGTCAAACCTTTAAAGTTTTTACCTCCCGGTAATTTTACTTTTATTAAAATGAATGGATAGAAATTTTGTATGTTAACGAGGTAGGTTAGTTATTTACTTTGATGATATGTTCACACAAGCTTGTAATAAAGAAAGAGCACAAAGCATAAGGGCATGTAGATGAATCTCTAAAAATAAACTCAAAAAAATTCCATCACTTTTACCAAAAGTCAAACTTTATTTCCATCCTGTAAAAATATATCTTTAGAAGAATTTCCACAAAGAGATAATATGATACTCTTCAAAATAAAAACCTTAGCTCAAGAAAATTTTTGTGGTTGCAACCCTTCCATCAGAAGGGCTTGGTCGCATTTGCTCTTGATCACCAAATTCACCTCATCTAGAAAATTTCACCAAGGATCCAACTTTAAAAGGTACAACTTTGCCTGTCCAGACTTGACTTGAATGTTATTTGATTGAATTCAAAATTGTCAAAAAATTATATATATAGAATACAAGGGCATCCAACATGCACTATGTTAAAAACTAGCCATGTGATCAGTAGCTACGTTAAAAAAATTCAAACAAAATTACATTCAAACACAGACTACAAGTATAGCTGAATGAGTTCATCACTGACTACAGATGGAGTCAGTACACCAAGATCAGTGAAGAGTAAAGTAAGATACTGCGGAGGAGTATAGTCCCGAGCAGATGTTTCAACCTCAACCTTTGATGGAATGGGCACCCCAAAATCAATCGGGTGTAAAGCAGGAACCATGTCTTTCTGGTCCAATGGATAGAGACGAGCAAACTGAAAAGGAGAGTATCAATATGTAACTATCATTAAGTTAAAAAAAAACAAACCCGTAGGCAAATTCCTATTTAAATTTCTGTTGATGATAAAATACAGTTTCAAACTATGCACTGGCTGCAGCTGGTTTATTACCAATGAGATAAGTTGGGTGATTATCTATCTATATAACCCTAAAGGTACAGATTGGCATACCTTATAGCTTTCAGCAGCCACATAAACAGGCTTATTCATGCTGTGTGCAACCAATGCAATCTGGAATGTTCCCATCATGTTGATTATACCTCCACTTTCAACCACTCCATCTGCTCCGACAAATACCATGTCTATCTCATCCATAGTATATGCCACAGCAGAGTCTATAAGGAGTTTCACAGGAACATCAAGCTTGGCCAGCTCATTGGACAACCGTAAGCCTGTCCTATCAGGCCTTCCCTCTGCAATTTACAAGTATGAAAAGTCAGTGAACATGTAACCCAGTATAGAACCATATAAAAATAAAGGTTGGTCTCAAAATAAAAGGCCAAAGAAAGAGGAGCTATTCATTAAAAACAAAGTAGGTACTTATATGGAAAATGAGCAGCGCCATTTTCCTTTCTTGAGCCCAGCACCATGCTTAGGGAATGGGCATTACGATTTTTTCCCTCTATTCTACACATGCTTTTGACCAAGCAAATAGTCATAAGAAAAAATGCAATATGGAAGTTATAAACTTGAGCCCATTTTAGAGAGTAAATGTTCAGGGTAATTTCAAGTAAGATAGGGACACTCTAAGCAGATACAAGAGTGTTGAGAAACAAAACCTGTGCAGAAAACTCTAAAGAGTTTTTTACTTTGAGCTGCTGTTTTCAGAACTTCGAACACAACTCTGGAGAAACCATGCACCAAAATCGTGCAACCATCAAAGATAAAATCTTGGCTAAGCATGGCAATGATCCTACGTGCCTGCAATATTAAACAACAATTCCTTCTACTATCAATATTGGCATAAATGGCATATAGAAACAACCTAATAGAAATATCATTGCAACATCTAGCAGTGATTTGCTAAAATACCTTGTAAGATATCTCCCCAAACTTCTCCGCACGCTCGATCAACCGAGATTTAGCTGAATTAAAGTCCTCATATTCTAAAGCAGAAGTTCTAGTCACATATCGCATGAACAGATCACAACCTGCTGTCAAAGATATCGAGGTTGTGTCCCATGACTGGACACAACAGATAGGTTAAATTATCAAGACCAAACAATAAATAAAAAAATCCTCTTCATGAATTTAATAAAAATACTCTAATTAAAAATCATTGTTTATTACAACAATGAAGAACCCTAATGCACATAATTGTTATTCAAAATCAAAACTTTATCATTAAATCACAATTAGCCCCAAATGAAATCAAACAAAACTCTTAAGAAGCAACAAAATTACACTCACTTTAAGCGAATCAGAGGCCTTTTTAAGCTCAATTTCAAGCTCCATCATAGTAGTAGCCTGACAATTCCTGATAACGGCGGCAAGCGCCCTGATCGCCGCCACAGCCTCCGCCAACTCAGGCTGCTTCCTCCAGCTATTGAACTCATCAATCACACTAAACGGCTTTCCGGCGACAGTTGCAACATTAGTCTCCGGGGCGTCGTCTAGGTCATGGCCGATAGCAGCCTGGGCCTGGGCGAGCCAGTCGCTGGTGACCACGGCGTTGTGGGCGGCGCGTGTCTGGTAATAAGCGGAGATGTTGTTTTGGGGGTTGGGGTTTTGGAGAGCATCGGCCATGGAGAGAGGTGGTGGGGATGGGAGAGTGAGAGTGTCGGGGAGGTTGCGTTGACGGGGAACGGTGTCGCTTTGTTGTTTGTCCAGGATGAAAGAGGCCGATCTCCACCACATTTATGTGTGTTTTTTGGGGTGTCAGAGAAAAAAAGTTGTTAACGTGAGAGGGAGTTCCGCTGATAGATTTCCAATCTACAAAGCTAATCTTGTAATTATTAGCACATAATAATAATAAATAAATAAAATACGGAGTAAATAAATAAAATACAAGGAGGAAAACTGACGATATGCTCACTTGCAAACCTTTTTCTTTTCATGTTTTGGAAGGAAAAATGATTATATCAATTTCGAATCATTCACCCCAAACTACCATGCTGTTCAATGCCCCCTCTAATTATGCTGTTAAAGATTTTCAAATAAAAATTAACTTTAAATTAACTTTTTATATTTTTGGATTATTTATTAGTGTTAATATTAAAAAAAATATTATTTTAATATATTTTGAAATAAAAAATATTCTATAAAATAAATTTTACCATAGGTCCAAAAACATATTTTTTCATAAAAACATTTATATATTTTTTATAAATTCTTCAATTAGACTGTGAGTGATTGATATCCTGTGGCCTACATAACAACAACATTCCTATTTAGCAATGATATCCAACCATTACGAGGTGTAACCCTAAATGATTATTATTAAATTAGATATCGCAGTATTTTTGCATTTTACTATTATCTTCATGTAAGTTAGTGTGGTTTATGGCTATATAAACATCCATAAACCATCAAATAACACAAGAAATTCTCGACTTGTTAAGCTTTCTTTACTAGAATTCTTAGTGCACTCTCTTGTCGAAGTAATTTTATGGAGCTCAGGGAGAAACTGATGACATCATATTAGTTACATCATCGAGCCCACTTTAAAAAAAAGAGATAAGTACAAAAATGAGAGAGAAGTCGGAAGTGAAGTATAAGATATACTTATCATTTTTTTATGGGTCATTGATATAATTTTCTCCCCTTTTTTTTCTTTAAAGTGATCTCGGTGGAAAAACTAATAGGATGTCACTAATTATACTTAGTGTTGTTGGGTTTCTCAAAACACATACATGCAGCGGAAACAATAAATTTAAAATTTCTTAGGAGTCTCAAGAATCCTATTAAACAGATCTAGAGTTATTTAGGATTTATGCAAAGATTACTTAAAGATTATTTATTCTTTTCAACTTTGAATATTTGTTTCAAGGCTAGGTTATCACAAACCATAAACTGTCCAAATATCCAGCTTCTAATGATAATTCACACGAATTACCAGTGAGAAACTCTTAAACCATTTTAGAAAAGAAGGATTAATATATCTTAGAGTGTTAGCTCTTTTCTTTTGTGTTTTAGATATTTTTATATTGTACTATACTTACCTTAGTAAATAAAAGACATAACATTCTATTTATACGGAAATCTAAAAACCCTATAAATGGCAAAATATCAATTTGCCTCTTAAATAATATCACTTATATTATTTTATAATAATTTTAGAAATTTATTTATTGAAGTCCATATTTGATTTTTTTTTTAAGTCTAGAATTGTAATTCCTTATATTAATTATATTTTAGACTTTAATTTCTAAAATTTATTTACAATCAAGTCATACTTGATTAATCATCTCATTTTAATTTCTGATCAATGATTTTTATGTATGTGACCCATTAGGTTCCCTAATAAGTTTCCCAAAATAGAAATCATAATTCTAAATAAAATAAGATTAAATAAATTAAATAATTTAATTTATTATCAATTAAATATTTTTTATGGGTCCTGAATATAATATTCTCTCTCTCTCATGTGTTTGTCTTTTTTTTTAAGTGAGCCCATTAGAGTAACTAATAGGATGTCAATAGTTACACTCTATGCTGTTAGGTTTTTCGAACACATACATACAATAAAAACGGTAAATTTAAAATTTTTTAGGAGTACTAAGAATCATGTTAGACATATCTGGAGTTGTTTAGGATTTATACAAAGATTACTTAAAGATCATATGTTTATTTTGGCTTTGAATATTTGCTTCAAGGCTGGGTTATTGCAAACCACAAGCCATCCAAATATCTAGCCTCTAACGGTAATTCACATGAACCATCAGTAAAAAAATCTCTTAAATCCTTTTAGGAGAGAGAAAATATTATACCTTAAAGTGCTAGCTCTTTTTTGTGTTTTAAATATTTTTGTATTGTACTCTACTCACCTTAGAAAATAAGAGACATGTCATTTTATTTATAGGGAAACCTCAAAACCCTATAAATGATAAAATATCAATTTTCTCCTTAAATAAAATCACATATATTATTTTAGGATAATTGATACGAACTAAGTCAGATTCAAATTTGGCCTTAAGATGTCTGCTAACAAGTTTTGCGAGATCAGACATCTCTCTTAAACCGTACATCGAAACGAGCTGAAATTTTATAAGGAGATACCAGACAAATAAAACTATATTTTGATATACTTTCAGGTCAAATGAAATTCGGGAATATATTATTCCAAATGGTCCAAGTTACTAGACAAATCCTATTAAATTTGACAAACTAGACCTTTGTGTACTATTTGAGACATATCTAGAGCTACAAATGGAAGTTTGCTACGATTTAGGTTGGTCTAGAAACTAAATATCTCAAGCCACCCAACCATATATGGTATCCTCAGTAATTCATACAGACAAGAGAGAACGATGTATTTGAAGTCAAGATTGAAAATCTGCCAAGAATATGCGAAAATTGAAGATTTGGACTACATGGAGGAGTTTTGGCATAAAAATTATTTTTATTATCCTATTTTATTTATTTATTTATTTAATGTTGAATATTTTTTTAATTTGAGTTTGTTCTGACTCATTAGACATTGTTTAGAAGTTTATTTCATTATTAAACTTATATAAGTTAATTACTAGTTTATGCTCATTAACTTGCAACCCAAAAGAGGTCAATTAGGGTTAGTTAGAGGAGACTATATTATTATTTTTTATCTGCAAATTTCAACAGCAAGTTGGAGAATAAGCGTGAGTTTTTCTTTTATTTGTTTGTGGCAAAACAACCTTTTTATGCAGGGACAAAGATTGTACACTGATTTATTGAAGATTAATTGGCTCTGTGGTTTCATTCACATACTTAAAGTTCTTAGATACAAGGTTATCTATTTGTCCAAGTCTTTTCTAATACTTTAGTTCTTAGGTATAGAGTTACCTCTAGGTCAAGATTCTATCAAACCTGATTTTTTGCTTCCCGAATTGTTACCTACTTCGTTAAAGGTTGCTTGACCACGTAAACAAGAGGTTTGCATTAGTTGGTATCAGAGCTAAGCTCCAAAAATTAGGTTATATCCTGTATTTTGTTTTCTTATTAGTTTCAAGTTCCTTAGGTTTAGCTCTCTTTGATTTGGTTTTTGATTATTTCATGTCTAGAGCTTAGTAGCTTGCGTTTAAGGATCCTTAACAAAAGGTTTTATTTTATTTTATTTTATTTTATTGTTATCTCAGAATATATCAGTAGTATAAAGAGTAAAAAAAAATGTTCAAAAGTTATTTTTATCGAATATGCCACAATACACAAACAAGGGAGAATTTAGACCAAACCAATTCTGAAAATTCTGAAATTTTATATATTGGTTCTAGGACTCTTAATTTGAGCTTATTCGGAGATTTTTCGTTATAGTAACCAAGGTTAGGATTAAAACATGTCATAACAGATCAGATTCGTATCAGAAGGGAATCAAGGGTCAAATAAATTTATAAAATTCTCAAATTTTATATGTTAGATTCTTCCATGTTAAACCGTTTTAGCAAGTTGTCTATATACATGGATTGAGATAATCCAAGCAACCTTCTAGATCTATCTTTTTAAATCTTTATTCCCAATATAAAGGTTATTTCTCCCTTTTTTTTCATAGAAACATTCTTGGACAACTAGATTTTTATTGATTGGAGTAAAGAAATATTGTTTCCTATCAATAATATATCAAATACATAAAATATTAAGAAACAAACTCCACTCCCATTAACTTTTTTATAATACAAGGTTCATCCATATTTTTAATAAAATTAAACTATTGGATTATCTCATCAAAATGGATATTTCAACTCCTTGAAACTTGCTTAAATCCATAAATAGATTTTTGTAGCTTGCATATTTTATTGCTAAATTTATTAGATTCAAAACCTTTAGGTTGTGTCATATACATCTTCGTGAAGATTCTCATTCAAGAATGCAATTTTGATATTCATTTGTCAAATCTCATAATCATGGTATGTAGTCATAACAAGTAAAATCCTAATAGATTTTAACATAGCTACCGGTGAGAAGGTTTCATCAAAGTAACCCCTTGTTTTTGTCTGTAACTTTTGGCAATTAGTCTAACTTTGTACATTTGTATATTTTCATCCATGTATGTTTTTCTCATAAAGACCCACTTACATCCAATGGGGTTTATTCCTTTTGGTTGATCAACCAAACATACATGGTTGGTCTACATGTATCTTAAACATCCATTTAAGATTTCATGGCTTCAAGCTATTTTTTTATAATTAAAATTAGATATTACTTCATTGTAGTTAGTGGGCTCATGAAGAATAAGCAACTCATCATCATCAACTTCCACGAGAAGTTGATATCTTAATGTTCCATGATGTGTCCTACTAGATCTACTTAATTCTTGTGCTTTTTAAGTTTCAGGTTGAACATCAAATATTATAGCCTCAAGCTATAGTTCTATTTGGATGTCAGTTTATGGTTCTTAAACTTCATTAAGTTATATTTTCCTCTCATTGTAACTTTCAAGAACAAATTATTTCTCTAAAAAAGTAACATATTTTGAGACAAACACCTTTTGCTCAACATAATGGTGGAAATTATATTAAACTGATTTTTTTAGATATCCAACAAACTTAAATTATTTGACTTAGCTCCTAGCTCTTTATATATTACACGCTTTATATAAGCATCGCATCCTCAAGTCTTTAAGTATGATAAGTTTGGTATCTTACCATTCCATATCTCATATGGGATCTTATTAATAGTTTTGATGAAACTTTATTTAAAAGGTAAGATGCAGTTTATAATGGACCGTATCATATATAATAACGTATGATTTCTCCTTTCAGAAACTCCATTAAGTTGTGGTGTTGTAGGAGGTAACCATTGTAATAGAATCATATTATCTCTTACCCTATTAAACTACTTCCAAACTTTACTATCAAAAGGTTGCATCATGACTCCATCTTTCATATCATGTGAATAATGTCATATCATATCATGTGCTTAATAGTCTTTAGAGACATAAATAACATTTACAGTCTAAGAGTAATTGGGAAGTATCTTAATTTTTTATATGTGATAAGTTTCCTTCCTCTACTGGTATTGGGTTTATATCGAGCATATCTATAAGTTTTGTACTTGGTAAAATTTATATCTTCACTATAGTACAACATGCAAAATCTTAGGCACATATTATTTTTTTAAGCCAAAGGGTTTCATTATGCATTTTGCAACATAAAAGTTATCTTTCAACATATTCCCTTTAGATAAAATATTTTTCGCTCATTTAATGATGTTGTCATAACTAGCCTTACTTAACTCATAATTTCACTTAATAGTAAACACTCATGCAATGGCCAACAATTTACTGTGATTTGTGCACTCATCTCATAATGGTTCATCAAAATCTTGCAAAAGTTTAATAAACCTAGTTATATCTATATTTGGTTTTTCATCTACACTTGATCTTTCATCTAAATACTCTTGGTTCATTCTCATTGTATTTATCATCATACTCATTGATTCATTCTCATTGAATTTTAAAATTACCAATAAAAAGTTTTATGAAAACTAGCGATGAAATATTTACATCGATAATTCCATCAATAAATAATGATGTCATATTGTTGATGGAGTTATCAATGGAATACTTATTGATTTTTTAATTATTTTTATTTCATCAAAAATTCTATTAACAATTACTGACGACGTATATTTGATAGCTATTTTAGTTAGTAATGTCCAACGGGTATGTTCTGTCGCTATTTTTATCGGGCATTATCGATGGAATATTTCCCGTTGGTAATTCCATTGTTATTTGTCAATTTTCTAGTAATGAATCCAACAACACCTAGAAATGTCACTAACAATTATGAAAATAGGTTGCACACAGCAGGTGGCTCACTTGCTTTTGGGCGACATGTGACACCCACTCCAGTCAAAGTTGATGATCTTTCTTGGTGTTAATTAGGTTCATCTTATTTAGATATTTTTTTATGGTATTGCTGGTGTTATCATCAAAGATTCGGTGTTCTACTAAGGCCGTGTTTGATTGCAGGAAAGTGAATTCCTGGAATTCACTTTCCTTGTTTTCTCATGTTTGGCAGTAATATAAGAAAATAATCAAAGGAAACTGAATTCCGGTCAATATTTTAGAGCCGTTTTATTAAAGGAAAGT
>Ga0307510_10009335_pt1 | contig 11686 bp, 6 predicted proteins | sample 12_EM_MG_FD_207224 | JGI IMG/M metagenome (GOLD analysis project Ga0307510, IMG submission 207224) | Populus trichocarpa ectomycorrhiza microbial communities from riparian zone in the Pacific Northwest, United States - 12_EM | ecosystem: Host-associated > Plants > Roots > Unclassified | place... | reverse complement strand
ACGTCAGGCCTTGACAAACCCAACACGAGGTGTTTATTTGCTGGGCTGCTGTTAGGTGTGCGGGTCTGGTCGTAGTGTCCTGACCTGAAGCCGAGCGCCAGGTGTCTGCAGCCTGGGTCATGTAGCCCTATCAAAATCCGAATTGACCATTTTCTTCCCAACCAAAAAGACAACCCCACCCCCTGTAGTCTCTGCAACTCTATGTGGTAAGGGTATCTCTGCCATTACACCTCCCCAACCCATAATGTTTTTAGCAAAGAGCAAACTCAAATAATGTAATCCACAATGAAAACACTCATAGTCTATAGTAATTCTCCTATAGTACCGAACAATACAATCTATAATAAAAGCACTTACAATTCATAATAATTCAGTTTATAGTAAAATATTGATTCCTTTTAGTTATAATTAATATGATAAATATGTAACAGCATTGTTTTTTTTATATATATAAAAAAACAAAAGTAAAATACATGGTTTAAATGTGAATAACCAGCGACTAAATGCTATGGATAAACAGGTAATCCACACCAAAATGTTTCTGACATTTCACCAAGATAAAGAAGAAACGATAGGGTGTAGAAGCACGTTGAGAATTGAAAGACCCTCTTCCATTTAATCTTTCTCGAGCAAATCATAGAAAACCTGTGGTTTTCTGTACTTTGAAACGCAGAGAGTCTGAAACCAAAAATACTTGATACATCAGTTCTATGAATAAATAGCATGAGCCTCGTATGAAAAGATCTTCAAGATTCAACACATTTCTCACAGGAGCATTGCAAGGGTTAGCTGCAATTGTACAAGTGATCAAGAAAAGATTCCTCCATGGATTAATTAATCAATTTAAATGCTATTTGGAAATACATCTCTGGATTCGGAAAAAAGTTAGAATAGCATATCATGCATATGGCTAAATTTGTGAATACTTGCACTGTTAAGCTTGTGAACATTTTAATACGAAACTTAAATATTCAAATTGAAGGCCAAAGAGAGAAATAATACAAAAATCTAAATCTCAGAACCTGATAATATACCTGCATAGCATATGCTATATGGATCAATGTTGGTTCTGACCATGGCCTTCCGATAAATTGGAGGCCTATAGGCAACCCATTTTTGTCATATCCAACCTGTCATACATAATTCAGGTTAGCAGAAGAAAACTGATACCGATGATGATGAGACAGCGATAAAGATCATTACTGGAACGGTAACTGCTGGCAATCCCAGAAAATTTCCTGCTATCTGATACCGAACTAGTGCAGCTGCAACAATGAAAATGGTTTGAGTGATTATTCAATTGTATTTGTATTTGGCTACTTTCATGTACAGTAAAGCAATTTGATACATTTTCTGTTAAAATCTTGTTATGTCCTGAACTTCATACCTCCATTAATGTAGTCCAGCTCACCAGTCTTGAGAGCATCATCGAAAATTGGGTATGCAGTTACGCTGTTTTGTAGAACAGATGAACATTAAGCATCGGAAGATGGAAGAGCATTTTGATGTCAAACTTCACTTTTTCATACATCCAAGATGCTTTACAGTATAGAACAAGAAGAATATAGAGTAACCTGAGCCCTTCAAAACAAATATAGGGAATCGTGTACAACACCAATAAAAGGAGAAAACAATACCCTACTGTCGGTGTGACAATGACATCTGCTTTTGTAAATATATTCCTGTGAAATTGCATCTGCCGGCTCCTGCAAATACATAGAATCTTGTATCATTCACGTATTCATGAAATGAGGACAACCAAATGAATAATTATGTAGGAGTCAAAATGGTAAGTGACTGGCTAATAACTAACAAGTAAACTCCACTGGGAAGTCATCTGTATTCGATGATGACTCAAAATGCTGATGACAAGTGATTGGCTTATTGAAGTTTAAAGATGAGCTCGAAGTCAGAATCAATGAAAGTGACTTGTGAACACTTTGATAGAATTTATACAAAAGTATATTATGACATAATACTAGAATTCACTACAGAATACGAGCAGGGGTTTGAAGGGAAATAGCCCTAAGCTTCAACAACTTTTGCATGAACCCGCTGCTGCTAGAACTGAATATACTAACCTGTGTTTAGGACTCTGACACTTTACCATAATGAAAAACTGGCCAGCTAAACAGTAGAATTACTTTGTCATAGATAACTAATAGCGCTAGAGGTACCGTGTAGATTTGGGGTGGAACAGAAAATCTTGCCATTGATATGTACTTAACACGAAGCTTCAGTAATGGAGTATTTGAAACAAGAAGTCACCACAAGATAAATACCAGAAAGGTTAATATAAAATGCAGCGTTTGAAGGCTTATCATGATGTTATTGCAGCATTTGAAGATAGATTCTCAGAATTTACTGATACAGGAAGCTGGCATTTGATTTAACATCAAATTTAATTTCAACTGTAAGCATAAAAGAAATTAAATAAATTTAGGCTGTAATGCACCTGAGTTTCTGAGCCTTTATATACTCTTCACCACTGAAAGAACCATATACACAAAGTGCTACCCTTAAATCCCATCCTGATTCTGCATTATCCCTATTTCAAGAGCACAGAATATCATCATCCACATTTTAAAATGTTTTATTGAAAAGAAGGATGAAAATGTGTTAGCCAGAGGTAACATACAACTTCTCTAGATAAGAACTAAGTGCAGCAGTGCACTCAGATCCGATTGTTAAGTAATGTGCGAGGCGCATTGATTCTATGTCTGGTATGGTAACATCTACAGTCTTGCATGTAAGAGGCCATAAAACATTAGCATAGAGTGGACAGGGACGAAACTAATGAAGAGCTTCCTTGAAAATATTGTAAACAAGTTTCTTTACAATAACAACATACTATTCGAGAAAATATATTTATTTTGATCAAAATTTGTAAAATATTTAATATTATATTGCCATACCTTCCACCCAAACTTCTCAGAAAGCTGGTGCAATGCTTGGGAACAACATGTTCTAATATCATCACCGCAATCACTAAACCACTAAGGGACCCGTTTAGTGGTTAAAGAATAAAAGAAAGGAATCAGAAGAATGATCCGGTGCGTGTAAAGTAACTTGAGACAACAACATATAGCGAATCCAAGGTTGAGAAATCCACTAACCTCCCCATATCTTGCCAATATGACGTTTGACACTGAATTTGTTGATTGCAGCAGTGGGAAGTATACCTTTGGCTGATAGTTTCAGAAACAAAGAGAGAAAAGATTGTCTTTTGTCAGATGTTACTCTGAAATAGTCTAGAAGGCCATTTTCAAAGAGTTCCCAGACCTGTAAAGAAAACTGCGGAGCAGTTTCTTACCAGCGGTATAGCAGAGGTTTCATGGGAAGGAAGTGGGCCATTTATAGCTGCATAACTGGAAAATAAAAAAAAAGATACTTTATACTCTACATGAAAATCATAAAATGGCATCCAAACAGACACTTAGAACTCAGATAAAAAGTTCAAATTAAGAGAGGACACTGACACTATAAACGCATCCTCTATCGTGCCTGCTAATACTCCTACCATCCCAACTGTCCAGTTCAGAGGAAGAACACTGAAAAAATGTAAAATTTATCTTCACAACATCGAAAACTCATCTACATTGAGAAATCCAAAGATTTATGAAATGAAATCAAGCTAGAAATGAGCTCTCACCCAGAGTGAGGTACACGCCCGAAAGTTGGTTTGAAACCAACAACACCACAAAGAGCTGCAGGCATTCTCACGGATCCTGATTACATTATGATGAAAGATGTATTTATTTAGACATTATTGACATGATACATGGTACTATAAGTAACAATTTTGAAGAATTTTCTGGCATAAACGTCAGAACCTTCCATCAAACATAAATTTATTAACTTGTTAAGAAATATTTTAATTGCATAGGAAATCTTGGGTTGCTGCAGAAAAGAAAGATTGATTTTCTTAGCTCAAGGAATTACAGAAAATACTCGCAGGGAAGTTAAAACAAGAATGAAGTTAGTGTCTGCCTATTGACATGGCAATGGACTTCATAAACTGGGAAATGGCAATTGCAGGTGTTATTCTTTTTCCGTGATTAGCTACTGTATTCAGTTATTCTACATATAAAACCAAAGAAAGATTACCGTTTAGTGAGAATGCTTCAACTCAGCTTGATAACAATAGAGTTTTCCAGTTAAGGATGGATTTAAATTACCTCCCCCATCAACACCAAGGGCAACAGGGCAAAGTCCTGCAGCTACCACAGCAGCTGATCCACTAGATGAACCTCCAGAGATCATGCCAGGATTGTATGGATTTCTAGTAGCCCTACAACATTCATAATTATGGAAATGCCATCATTGTCTTTAATAATCTTTCAGATGCGTTAAACATATAAGTATAATTTATTTATGACGTTACAAGAAACAAGAGATCGTAATGTATTTGGGTTACGAGTTTCAACGTTTCATGTAGGATATTATTCAAATTTATCAGTGGAGAAAGGAAGATTAGTCTTACCCATAGTGAGGATTTATTCCACTTGTTCCAGCTCCAAGCTCATGCATATTGGTTTTTCCAATAATTACAGCACCACATGATCTGAGACGCATAACACAGCAAGCATCACCTTTACAAGATCTGAATTTGTGCAACCACTTTGTCCCACCTAGAAAATTCAATTTTACATCATCAGTAAAACACACAAAAAGAAGATTTATAAGCACAAGAATCAAGTGGAGCAATTTTTCGAATAAAACAACATGGTCATTGATGAAGTACCTGTTGTCGGATAAGGGCTACAGTCTATTTCATCCTTTATTGCAATTGGAACTCCATCTAGAGCTGATATTGGCTCCCCTGGAATGAAACAGAACAAGTAGGAGTTTCAGAGCATGCTCAAAGCGACTAATATAAACTAGTGAACTAGAAGAATGAGACCATCAATAAATTCAGACCCAATACTTTTCACGAGATAAACAGTGCACCATTGATGGAAAGAGGGTTGAATGAAACTGCTATATTCTCATATGCAAAGATTTACTCATGAGTTTCAATTAAGACTACCTCTTTCATACCGACGAGTTGATTCTTTAGCCTGCCTTAAAATATCTTCAGCATCATAATTAATAAAAAATGCCATGTCCATTGGAGGACTGGAAGATTCACGGATGGCAGTTACTAATTGTTCTGCAACCTGTGCTAAGGAGAAAAGCATCAAGAACTTATGGAAAACTGCAGTATAAACTGCATTGATATAATTTACATGACAAACTTGTCGGCAACAAGAAAAGAGACTGAAAGAAATTCTTTGAATCATGTAATTAGACCTTTGAGGTTTCAAATGTATGCGCAAGTTACAGCGCTTACATTTGAAACCTCAAACAAAAAAGGAAAAGAGCATTTCATGAAAGAAATGGCTAAGAAATGATGTACCATGCATGGAGTTATTTCTCCTGAGCTGTAGGCTTTAGAATAATCCATTATTGTCCAGCGACGGAAAGATGGCTTCAATCCATTTACAATTTTCTCTGAAGGCAGAGGCAGACAGTTAATTGCCTGCTGAACTTGCTCAGACGGTGATAGACCAGAATCTATGTGCTTGACTTCTTGTTCATTGAGCTCTGCAGTGATGAACTCAAATCAAAATCTTTCTCATGGAACTCCAATGGAAGAAATACAAATGGCTGATAATGGTATAATTGTTTTAAATCTTGTAAGACCAGAATTTCCTCTTCAAGACGTAATCAATGCTAACTCTTCTGTAACTATAACCAATTTACAGCTTGTGAACAGTATCAAAGATAGTATAAGAGTTAGAAACTTAAAGGTAGTGAACCTACCTTCAAATGGATGCATAGGGACGTACACAGGCGATTCCTTCAGTTCTGCATTTGTAACTAGCTGCAAGAGTTGCAAGCATTCACGAGTATTTGACATAGAATATCAAAATTCAATGTGAGATAAATGCTTGTCCTTGCTAGGAAGGAAAAATGAGGCCTTAAAATGTGATTCTAATATACATAGGAACAGCTTGCAAGATGTGTATACATAGAATATCTGTTCATGCCAGTTTGATTTTGACTTTCATTTTTGAAACCCCAGGTGACATGGATGTCGAATTATGGCTCATGAATTCAGACCATTTCTATATATATCTACTGGGAAGCTTACATTATTCTACATGAAAAGCGCTCATAGCTGAATCCTAGTCAGAACATTCGCAAGTAAGATTTCTAACTGGAAACAAAAACCCTTTGTAATCCAATATCTGACTCTAAATTATTCTAATACCAAAAGAAAATATAATTCTGCATCAATAAATTTCAATGAATTATGCACACATTCTGTATATTTGGACTAAAAAATATGATTAGTTAATTATGTCTTGTAAATTTCTTCTGATGGGCAGTAGATTCGAGAGGACTGGATCCTATGAATAATAATAAGGAAACAGTAAAGCTACTGCCAGGTATCCAGTGGAACTCTTGACAACAGATTGAATGAGACAGTGCAGGTTTTGTTTCACATAGACTGGCTGTATTTTGAGACAAAAGTACAACCATTAAGACTCACACATTACTCTTTTGTCCCATTCCCCGACAAAGAGACACAGAATAATTTGTTGGTGGTTAATTTTTTTCACGTTAGGAGCTTATAATGGATCATAATCGGTTTGTTTTAATTTCATTTAAGGTAATATTATTACAAAGATTTAAGTACATGCTTCTGCAGATTTAAGTTTGGTGAGGAAAAAGAGAGCTTTGAAGTGAAGTTACGAAAAAGGTAGCTGTGGATGGATTGGGGCATGTGGGGTAACAAATGTAAACAAGTTTTAAGGCTCTGACAGCAAATGCACGTAACCTAGCTGCACCAATAACGACTACCATGTACAATTAGGAATATGTGGACCCTAGGGTAGTTTAAGCCTTAAAGATGATTCAGAAAAGTACAGGTGATGTTTCTTGATATGGTTTTGATTATATTCAATGATTAGTAAAATTTTGATGCAAAAGGGAAAGAAGATGCCGACAATTAACTAGAAATGCAAAAGTGAAAGAAGATGTTGACAATTAACTAGGAAGGAAATGTAACAAATTAGTAATTGCATGATTGGTCATTCATAAGATGAACGAAATTAAGAACTGAGCTACTACTAAAAAAAAACCACGATGAAAAAAATGGGAAAGACAGACCTTGTGAATCAGATTGTTTCTCTTCAAAATGTACAGCAGGAATGTTCCAAAAATCCGCGACTCGAGAAACCAGGCGAAAATCTTGACAGGAAATCCAGCCATGCGAGGAGCTTATGAAACAGACGCAAATTTTAGCATATATATGCACACATTAGCCAAACAGCATGAAAATTAACTCAAGCATATGTCTGCAACAAATATATTCAGGCAAGTATAGGCACATGCAGAAGGGCATATATGCTAAGCAAGACTTCAATAGCTTGCCTTGAAGTTTCTGCTTTTGGTAAATATGGTTTAAATTAAATGATGAAGAAAGGACCGGTTTTAATTAAATGATGAAGAAAGGACCTGAAGCCCAACGAAACTAGTCTAGAGTAAGTGATTTCACTATCATTGTTTCCAGGATTAATAAATTGTAAACATTATTTAAATCAAACAAACAAAAGTACTCTGCTGCAGGAAGATCTGTTCAAGCAACCTGACTTGATAGAATCTCTGTCCAAACAGTTAGTTTCAGTACCAAATTAACAAAAAGTCGAGAATTTTGCGAGAAAGAACATCCAAGCATGGTTGGCTTGATATTTATGATATGTTGGTTCAAGATTCTCTGCCTATAAAATGATAGAATGGTAAATGAATCTTAATGCTTCGAGATTAAAACACTGAAACTTGTCTACAAATATCTCATCAGCAAAAACTCATCAGCTTAACCCTACCATATTGAACTTGAACCTTGATTGTTTCTGTGATAAGGCTATATGCAAAAGAACCTTAGCAATCGAAAGTGAAGTATATGATGGAAGATGGAATTGAAAATGCAAACCTTTGACATTGGCTTGCAGATAGAATTCATCACTGTCAGGGCCAAGATTAACATTCTCCACAGGCTTGTAGACCACACCTTTAGCTCTGAACAATCCCATGTGAAAGTGGTAGGTTTTGGACAAAGAAGCAGTAGTGCTGAGAGAGGTTAGCAAGAACAAAGTGACACAGCCACCACCAAAAGATACATGTAGACGAGTCAAAACCAAAAAGGCGAAAACGATAAGAAAAATGCTGTGCTTGATTGAAAGCTAATATTAACTGCTCCAGTGATAAACAGTTATGGCACGAGAAGTGTAGAAAAAAGAAGAGAGAGGGAGAGAGTCGTTTTCAAGAAAGGTATGAATTTGGGTCGAGAAAATAAAAGAAGATGATGGATGGTCAGCAGCAACTCTTGTTTCTTAAAACAGTAGATTGCTTGGCGGGTCAAAACTGCAAGTCGAAAGGCTTATTTTGTTTGTTTCTTCTTTTCTTCTTGCTTAATGGTTTCTCTTGCTCTATTCCTCAATCCTCTGCATGTGACTCTGTCAAGGTCTTCTCAGTTTCTTGTCAAGCAATGAAAGAAATTCAAACGTAGATATACTAGCCCACTTGTCCTTTTACACAAAAGAAGAAGAAAAGGCTGTGCAGATTGATGTCATTAGGGGGTGACAATGGCTGGTTAACGAGGTTGAAAGTGACTTTTCAAATTATTTTATGTATTTTTCAATGGTTCTAACATCCTCCTATGACCACTGAAAAACATCTGCAGAAACAAGGAAGTCAAATTTAAGGAATTTTATTTTTATAAATTTATCTACAATAATGTCGTTTTATAGCTTTTGCATAGAAAAACCAAAACGATATCTTTTAAGAAAATTAAACTGGATTAACTTAGCTAACTGAATCCAGCAAACTTAAAGAACAGAAGAAAATCGCTTGGGGAGTTTAATGAAGAGCAGTGCCCCTCTGGATTCATTTGGAAACCAATGATGGCTAGAAGTGCAAAAAAAGCCATCTAACCGTTAGATGATTGTCTGTTTTGTGGAGTTTCATTGTTCAAATGAATAGTAAATTTTTTTTTTATTTTTTCTTTAACTTTTTTTTTTATTTCTTCATAGAATTTAAATATTTAATATTATCATTAAACTCTTATGTTTGGTATTGTGATAGCTTTTGTGGTTATAGTTTTAAAAAATAAATTTTAAAAAATCACTTTTAATTGGATTCGTTTGATTAAAATATATGTTTGATTAAAATTATGATTGAAGTTGTTGTCTAGCAAAAACTATGTTCAATATATTTGATTAAAACAGTAATTAAAATTAATGTTATAATAAAATAACAAAAAAACATATTGTAATTTTTTATTTTGCAATTGCAATCCAAGCTTTGCAATCTACATCTCAACAAGAAATTCATTCAAACTTGCCAAAAAAAAAAAATTGGTCTTTTATTGCCAGAGTCAAACTCGCTTGATGTAGATCTATGCAAATACAAACTCTTAAAAACAATTTATAGCTCTTTTGTTAATACAGTTGTTTCTTGAACTAAGAAAAATTTCAAAAGTTGTTTCGGTTTATTTGTTTTATGAACAATAAAAAAAAAACCAATAATAAAAAAGAAACAAGTAAAAGAAAGTATAAGAGAGTGATTTACTGAAAGCATATAAAAACTACTTCAATTAAAACAAATTAAGATTAAACCTTATTTATTAATGAGTCTCATGAACCAAATCACGTGTTTTTTTTATAACCAAACATCATATAATTGGTCGCGTCCAAAACAGACGGTCCTAAGTAAGTATATTTGAAGTATATTTGAGAACCATGGGCCATTGCATTTAAGAGTGTCCACGTCGATAAAATTACCGAAATTTTTGGTCCATCAGCAAAATCCATTTGTGGGAATCTGTACATTTCTACAATAAAATCCATCAACAAATTTCTGAACCTCGAAAAAATTAAAAATTGGAAAACCTTAGATTTCCTTTTATTATGTTTTTACCAACAAAATAATAATAATAATAATAATAACAACTACAAAATTATAATAACAATAATAATAAAAATAGGTAAGTAGTTGAAGTGATGATTTAATTTCCTTAACTTTCTATCTACACCAAAAAAAAAAAAAAAAACCCACCTTCCAAGAATGTTTTTATAAAACTATTTTTTAATTAAAAACTCATCAAAATAATCTTTTTTTTTTCAATATCATCATGTTAAAAACATTTAAGAAAGCATCAATTTTATGTTTATTCAAGTAAAAAATAATTTTAAAAACACTTTAAAAAACAAGTTGAATCCAAAAAACAAACATACATTTAGATACCGTTTGTTTTTACGTTTGAAATGGTGTTTGGGTGCATTTTAAAATACATCTAGCTTAAAAAGACATTAAATTGATATTTTTTTTACTGTTTTGGGTGCCTTTAATATGCTGATGTAAAAATTAAAAAAATTTAATATATAATCAAATAAAATATATTTTTAAAATATAAATATTTTACACCGCATTATCAAACTCAAACAAAAAAGGGATGGCCCAACCATCTAACATCGTACAACCACCTTTTTCTTCTTCATTATTATTATTATTATTATTGTAGAACGTCTATCATTACAATAACTCCAAGTCTTTCTAACTACGGATTTGTCTGGGACCATTACATTCATCACATGTTATGGTTGGGGGGCATGTCCCCATCTATTTAATTAAGATGAAAGGAACTATTTTATTTTTAGTTTTCAAAGTTGATATTACTAAGCCAATTTTCATTTCAATTTCTTTTATATTGGATTTTAGATGAATTATTAACGTGGAACTGATATGTTTACTATAGATTTTCTTTTTTTTAAAAAAATAATAATAATCCAAATATAGGATAATAATGTGATGAATAAATCGATTTAATATTTATACCATAAAACAACACTTAACTGTATTATTTAATCAAGACTAGGTTGGTGTTATATGGGTGGCAGTTGGATAGTTTTAGGTGTATTTGAATTGCTGCTAAAACAACTAGTAACGATCATGGGTGACGTGCTATTGATTTTTTTTATAGATATTTTCATAAATTAAAAAATTAAGATACCGAAAAATATTTTTATTTTTTTAAAAAAATCAACAATATTTTTTCCTGAAACTATCCAAAAATTTTAAACATGTAAATACATAAAATTTTAAACATGTAAATACATAAAAAATTAATTAACTTTGGTATGGTCATTTGCGAAATGACAGTATACCTCCAAGGTCTCTTTATCTTAAATACCGTAAATTATATATGGTATGTGTTCTACAACCCAAGCCTAGGTAGCTATGTTAGGCTAGGCAACACATGACTGAGGATGACAGCTTGATTGATGCTCCTTGATACGATTAACGAAAGGCAATCAGGGAATTCCTTTTACCGTCCGATCAACTAGACACGTGAAGTTGGAAACAGATTCATGTGATCATCAACTGGCATTTGATCTGCTGCTGAGAGCTCTTAAAGGTGTGCTTGAGATTTTGACTCCAATCCAGGCCGTTCATTTCTTGATTGCTGCTGCTGAGTTGCATTCGAGGCTTCATGACTGGGGCAAGAAGAAGGACGACAGAGCACACCGCAACCACCACTGAGAAGGATGATACATCATTATAAGATACTATCCTAGATGTTATTTGCTTACAAAAAGCTTGCACCTGTTTTCTTGATTTTTTCAATCAATTACTCGGA
>Ga0307510_10009334_pt1 | contig 11688 bp, 10 predicted proteins | sample 12_EM_MG_FD_207224 | JGI IMG/M metagenome (GOLD analysis project Ga0307510, IMG submission 207224) | Populus trichocarpa ectomycorrhiza microbial communities from riparian zone in the Pacific Northwest, United States - 12_EM | ecosystem: Host-associated > Plants > Roots > Unclassified | place... | reverse complement strand
CTCTTGTAGACACTCGTAATGCTGGTCTCGTCCTTCGAGAGGACTTCGTTGCGCTGAGGGGGAAGGTATCGGCCTGTGCGTGGGTGTGCCAACACAAAATGTCAGAGCGTACCTCTTTCTGGACGAAGATTAACCACAGCGTAACACCGAAACAGGCAAAGCTCCAAAATCTGAGATATGCGCTGAGCGTCAAGATTGGCGTGCCCCATCTTGCGCTGGGGTTCCACGACATCAGTATCGGCATTACTCGATCCTACGGGAGACTGGCATTACCTGAACGCCTCGCTGTTGAGGGCGAGGAAGACGGTGAACGACATGAGCCAACCTATGGTTAGACCGACAGTTTGACATGTTGAGGCATAGGGTAGATTTTCTCGCGAAAGCAGGGTAAGCGACCATCCTGTTGACTGTACTTAGCACCTGAAACGGATGGAAAGGCACTCTTGCAAGAGCTCACCGTCTACTGCGATGTCTAAGAAAAAGTAAATAAAAAATCATGTCCGCCAGAACGGGGGTAAATTTCCTTACCTTGTGTGGCAGCAATGACGACTAGCGTCGTGAAAATCACGGTCAACAGGTAGATATGTTCACCGGCCTATGAGCGCCTCCACGTAAACAACCAAAAAATAAGTCAATTAATTAATAGCTGTCAAGCACCTCCTGGGAGTTGGATGGTAAGACTGACGTTGTCCATCCACGCTTGGACGGTGAAGGACATCCACAGCATCAACGAGCCCAAAATGGTCTGCATCGGGATGATCCACGACCGCCTACGTCCGACAGAGGGGATGAACCGTGCGTCGACGATCGGCGACCAGAGGAGTTTGAGCGAATACGGATAGCTCGATAGTGTGAATACGGCGATCTTCGAATACGAGAGGCGTTCTCGTAGAAGGAACGGTAGCGTTTCTTTTAACAAATGAAGAGGAGTTTCAGTTTAACGCATAACGTGGCACCTCTGGCGAGGAGGAAAAAGAGCTGTATGAACTTGAATGGATAGACGGCGCACGCACCCAGAGCTAGGCCGAGCTTGAAGTAGTAAAGGTAGTAAGCCATGGTAAGTAAAGGAGGACGAGCGACCGCCATGTTGGTGCAAGCGCAAACAACGTGTATGTGCGGTAGAAAGAACTCACCGGAACGCCCTGGATGATATCTAACAACAGGAACAAAACGCGCGGAATGCACAACGCAGCATCGGCGGGGGAAAAAATCAGCGACAACAGGACGGGGTGGATGCAGACGAACCGCCAGAGAAGAAACGACGAAGAACGCACAGAGAACGATCAACAGCGCCATCGCCTTCTTGTCCTCCCTCGTAAGCGGCACGGCCTTCAAGTTCATCGCTCCCTCGCCCTCGCCTTCACCATAACCATACCCATCGCGCACCGCCCGCGCACGCACCACACCTCCAACCTCCCCCTCCAACCCGTCGCCATCCACATCGACGAAGCTCTCCCGGGATGGTGATGACGACGACGACGACGCGCGCTCGTCATTGGCGAGGAGGCCCATCTCCACTTCCTCTACGGAGCTCCTCCGCACATCGTCGTCTTCGTCCGCACCGGAGCCGCCACCGTGCCGGCTCGCACTGGCAGCTTTTATCATGCAAGACGTAGATCCTCCAGCGGGGTCACGAGAAAAGGAAAGAAAATGGACACTGGTGTGTAGCGAAGTGTCGTTTTCGGTGGTGCTTTGTCGGTCGTGGCTTGATGGCTGAGCGGCGCTTAAGCTTAACACCATGGACGTTAGACGCCAGGCGCCAAATCTCTGTGGTCACACGCTTTCTCCCACCGTTTTCATTCATAAGTCGATATGTCGCAGCTCTCTGAGCACAGTCCCTCCAAATATAGATGGTATATTTTTCTGTACGGTATGACCCCGATCGGAGTGGAGCCAAATAAGCGCTAATAAGCTATTAACGGGAACAGGTGCATTTGCTTCCGAGGCCCGAAATCGGTTTATAGCCTATAGTGGGGTTCGATGGGCGATAGAGTGTTCAATCTCTTTTCTGAACCGGACAGTGTTGGGTACGGGCTATATCTAACAGTTAAAAGGTCCTTAAGCCGTATACTCGATGCAATGCACGTGCGACACCACAATGACTTATAGGCCTATCCCACAAATTACACGTTTGATGATGATAAATAATGCAAATGTGGGTATAGCCAGTATCATGTGTAGACACGCCATTTTGATATCGGCAGAGCTGTAAAGGAAGAGCCATCTCAGTCTCTTTGAGAACTGGGGGAGGTTAATCTATAACGACTCACCCTGCAACTTTCGTGCGGTAGGTAGTATGAAGGTGACAAGAGTGATCACCCCCAGACCCAAACACAGCCCAGTCGTAATATAGTACCCGTCGCGCTCTGTAATACATGTGCCACCTATGTCAGAACACCGCGCTTTCCCTTGTTCCGAAACGCATTCCGCAGCTTGGGGGGTATGATGTCAGCAGGCTTCGATTGAGGAGAGATGTTGACCATTCACCTTTCACGGTCAGGGAGGAACCAGTTTCGCTGACTTCGCAAGTCGCAATGCTGAAGAAGTCAACAGCTTTTGGAACCCATCGTCAGACATCACGGGAAGGTTGAACATGTGATCATCCACCTTTGAGCACGAAGTATTTTGGCCATGTTCCTCCGAGATTCGTAAAGGTATTTAATAGCTGGGAACGGTAAGCCAAGAGCGACCATCTTTGGAAGCGACATACCGTCATATAAGTTCCTCCAATTATCGGATCCGATATTTTAGTATGGAAGGCAGTAATCCCAACGAACTGTATTGTTCTGAGCAAGGGTACATCTCAGCAGCCCGCGCGTCATATGAGTCTCGTCACGTACCCGGAAAACGAGCTAAAGACCGTCTGCAACACCAGAAATATGAAAAACCCAGCTGAAATCGGCGGCTTTGGGAACCGCCAGACGATAACGGCACCGAGGAAAGAAAACCCGAGACGGGGCCAAAACGCCCATATCCAAGGACGCAATGGTCGATCTCCGCGCGACCAGCGCGCAGCCAAGTACCCACCGAGAATTTGAAAGGGGAAATCTATGAGAACCGTGACAGCAAGGTCTTCCTTGCCGAGGCCCTTCTCGACCATCTTGAGACTGGTAGCCGCGTCGTGCGCAGCCCATCCAATTTTGGCCATCAGATGCACAAAAAGCATAGATTGGACATCTAAAAGGCGGTCAGAAGCAAGTGAGGGCCGAGGGGCACCAGAGTGGCCTACGCTTGAGCTTCAGAATGCTCCAAATCGTTCTGTAGACACCCGTGATGCTCGTGTCCTCGTCCCTGAGAATCTCCTTTCGCTGATAGAAGAGTTTGGTCAACTGTGTGAACGTAGGCGAAAAGCAAATCCGCACCTCCTTTTGGAAGAACGTGAGCCAGATGGTGACAGAAAAACAAATCACACTCCAGAAACGAAGGTAAGTGCTGAGAGATAGCACTGGGATGCCCCATTTCTGACTGGATACGATCCAGGGTGATCAATGATGGGGGTGGGATAGAAACCGTCGTCACCGAGACACACCTGAAGGCTTCGCTATTGAGCGCCAGGAACACAGTAAATGAGGCAAAATAGCCAGTGTTGAGGCCGATTGTTTGGCAAGTGGAAGCATACGAAAGGTTGTCTTCGGAGAGAAGCGTCAATGCCCAGCCTGTTCGACACGTGTGAGCACGAAAATGCGAAGGTCACGTCTGCAGCTGTACCATCGACCGCAATATCTGTAAAGAACGCGCGATAAATGGATGTAACTACCTCACGGGAGCCGACCGCTCACCTTGTGTGGCTGCAATAAGAACTAGCGTCGTGAAAATGAATGTCAGTTTGGATACATGTTCGGTTGCCTGCATCCGGTGCATCAGTTCAAGCGGGAGCTCAAAGATAACTGGAAAAGGGAGAGGATGCAGACATCATCCATCAATTCCTGGACGGAAAACGACATCCAAAGCATCACGGAACCGATGATGGTTTGCATCGGGATTATCCATGACTTCCTGCGGCCTACAGAGGGGAAATAGACGGCGTCGACGATGGGCGACCAGAGCAGCTTAAGAGAGTAAGGGTAACTGGAAAGCGCGAATGTCGCGAGCTGGGAGTACGAGAGATGCTCGCGCAGTATGAAGGGAATAGAGCCTGTCAAAATCGCAACGATGGTTAAACGCGAAAGAGAAAAAAAACCACGCAAGAATCGAGACACGCACCCAAAGCCAGGCCAATCTAGATGGCGCAGTCAGACGGAAGGTCAATATCTCCAAGTAAAGATGCAAAACGCACGGGGACGCCCTGGATGAGGTCTACGTGCAAGGTCGGCAATGTGTAGTCGTCTGACGAGAAAAGGTGAAGAAAGCGACGTACAAAGGACACACAATAACGCCATCGCCCTCTTGTCCTCCAGCGAAAGGGGTGCCTTGTGCTTGATCCCTAGATGCCCGTTCCCATCCGCGAACCCAGGGTGTGCGCGGCGACGCTCGTCCTCGGCCAGGAGGGTCATCTCAACCTCCTCTGCATCCACGCCGCTGACAAACTTGTCTGCTTCTGTATCGTCATAATCAGGACGCACGGCGTGCGGAGTGCGGGGGGTGATTTGTATGCTGTCAAGAGAGGTTGAGATTCCAGGAGAAAGGATAGGCTGTCGAGGAAGGGGCATGTCGTACGTGGCGTTTTGATTCTGTGGAGGTGGTACTGGGGAATGTCGTTTTCGTGATCGAGGGGCCATAAAGGAATAGCGAGGGTATATTTAAAATTATCTCAACTGACGTGGAGGTGCCACCGAGACCGAACGAGAAAGCAACAGGTAACCCAGAGCACAGCCACGAAATGCCCAATTATAAAAATGTCATATTTTACTGTAACGTTCTCCCAATGAACGGTACTGTACTAGGCCTAGACACCCTGACCTTGATACTTCCTCGTCCGTGCCCTTTTCCTCTGGACTTCCCCCCCACCTCTCTCTGCTATCACACCCGAGTCGTCAGACGACATGCGAGCCAGAAGTGAAGGCCCCTGGTATTCTGGAGCTCCTCCTCCCCATTTGTTCCTCTCTTTGTCCTTATCTTTACCCCCGTCTCCCCGTGGTGCCGATCCCCATCTTGTGCCATGGTTGTTGCTTTCCTCCGATAGCTGCTGCTGATTACGCCGGCCCCGCGACGGGTGTCCAGTACGTAGAGATGATGGCTGCTGCAAGCTGAGGTCTCCGAGTGCTGCAACAGGCTTTGGGGGTAGACTTGCAGGTAATGTAAGAGGTTTCCGTGTTGGAGGTGGCGCTATGTCACGAGGACGGTCCCATGATGCCGGTATGATCTCTGGTGAGACTTTCCGCCGGCTCTCTTCGCTTGCGGTAGGTACATGTCGCTCCTTCCCCGAAATTTCTGGTTTGGGAAGATTGTCACTCGCTGACGCACGAGTAGGCCTGTCAGAGGATTGGGGCGGTGCCTGTTCATGGTGCTCTTCTTGCGTCTGACGAGAGCGTGGAGGTGGTTTGTCCTTCATTTGCCGATCTAGAGATGGAGGTTCTTGTCGGTATTTTTCCTGTAGAGGCTGCTGGCCAGTCTCGCTCTCAAGGTTGACCGGAGTACTCTCATCCGGGGGAATTGGTTGAGGGTGGACAATAGGATCCTGCGGTCCATCATAAGGACGCGGTGGCAGGATCGGTGGAGGCGGTGCACCAGGCAACCGAGTACTCGGGGGTGGAAGGCTTAACATGAACTCGGGTTGCCTTGGGATCCATTCACGGGCGGAGGGAAGTGGTGCCGGTGGTGCCGGTGAAACGTCGATGTCAGGCGGAGGACCAGAACGGCTCTGGCCAAGAGTTAGAAAGGATACGCAAATAGTATTGATCTACTTCACTGACCGGTCGTTCTTGTACTGGACTAAGCATGGGGGTCGTGTCACCAACAAGCTGCGATGGGACCTGGTCCAACGCAGTGACGGGCTGAAACCGCTTCCGACTTGAACGACGCTGATTTCCTGAACTGCAACGGGACTCACCGGAGCTAGACGTTCCCTACGTGGATTAGATCCACCAGACACATGATATCGCGATTGCTCCTGAACAGATGGAGCAGAGTGTCGCTCAGGAGATCGCTGGCAAGGCAATTAAGTAAGACATCGCATCATACAATACCATAACGTACGAGGGAGCGAAGTCCTGTAAGATAAAAGTTCCATAAGTCAGTGGGACACAAGCTATATCTGGGGTATAGATATTACTTACCTCCTCCGGGCATGTCATATCTCTCTGGAGCGGACAGGTTAGACGGACTTCTCAGAAGTGTGGGAGAATGACCCTATAGCGTGGTCAACCAACTGGATTCAACCCAACAGCGATATGCTTACTTCTCTCTCACGGTCAATGCGGCGCTCGCGATGTCGGTGATCTTCAACAAACTGCATATCTTGTGGTGGTCCGGACTGCATCACCGCTGATGAAGGCTGCATGCTCGTTCGCCGAGGCTCGTGATGAGTTCGTGGCGGCGATCGATCACGTGAGCGCCCGCGAGCATTTTCCAAAATCACGGGAGCAGATATCATTGGGACCTTACTCACGGTTTCTCGCCTTCTAGGGTGTGAGGTTGGAGGCACAGGTTCACGACTCATTGCATCATTATGGGAGGATGTGCGATTGGCCATATCTTGAGAACGCACAGGCTCCTCAAAACTTACCCTGGGCGGGTAAGGCGGGTCAGCTTTCATGTGGTCATCCCGATTGAACTTGTCCACATAAACATGTGCTGGGTCGTGACCTGAGCCACGCGAGCGATCGAATCGTGAGACATCCACGTCTGGATGGCGAGATGAGAAGCTCTCATGGTCTTTCGGGCTCGGAGGATAATGTCGATGGGAGAGGGCGCTGAGTATGTCGATGTGGGCAAACAACTTGAATACGTGCGTGACATCGACATACCTAGGTTGAGGTTGACGCATGATCCTATTGGGGCCAGAAAGTGGTGGCGGTCGAGAAATCATATCCGACGCTTCCTTGAAACGATGGTTTTGTAGAGGCAGGGGTTCTCTTCGGCGCTGTCCTGGAAATTCCGGATGCGCACGAATGAGACGAGAGTGGCAATGAAAGGCTTATGGGACAAGCTTGACATACGACTGAGGTCATCTGGGGCTCCCGTAGACCGTGGTGACGTGGAGGCCGTAGACGTTTCTTGTGGGATGTACGTATCTGTGCCGACAGGGCCCCGGCGGGCGGAAAGGAAATTGATATCGCTGTCATCCATCTTTCGACGTTTGGGAGCGTAGTCCGGTTCATGTGCATCAGAAATGCCTCGAGGACGACGCTGGGGTAAGTCGGACGGGGTATCGCGCTGAACTATTCTGTCTGGAGCACGAGTCCTCGGAGGTGGGCTGTCGGCACGACCGCGGTAGGGAAGCCGGGAAGAGTCGGAAGGATACTCCTGATAACGTGGCGGGCTGTGTCGTCGATCGTCACGACGATTGTAAGGGGGTGTCCGGGACCGCGGGCGGGGTGAAGGGGAATTGCGTCCTATAAGATGAAACATGCGGGGGAAACAGTTGTTGAGAACGGGATATGGCATATATCATGGAAACGAAAAGGGAGAAGGCCATAATGAACATCTGCAAGTCGGTCGAGGCGTAGATCCGGGTAGTGCTCAACTCCCAAGGCTTCTCCGGAAATACAAACATAGGTCCTCCACTTCGGGAGGGGAAAAAGGCGTAGGGCACGTTGGGCTTAGGACGGCATGATGCAGACAACGTACTTAGAGTCGATGATCTACCTGGACCTTGATTTTGGGTGTGAGAATCCCGCAAGACCACGGAATTGGTGCGTCCATTGAAGGATTCGGGGTACCGGGAACGCTCTGCTGGTGCAGCTGGTGCAGCACTACGACGAGGCGGGTCATCATAAACCCGAGGACCTTTGTCAAAAGAATCATAAGGAGAATAATCGTCCCTTCGTTGAAGACGGCGAGAGCTGTCATCTCTAGTAGGTGAGATGTCACGGTCCCGGGGATGGGCCCGACGGGGGTCAGTGTCATTAGACTCCCTGTAGCCCGTGCGCGAACGGTCCAGAGATTCAACCTCAGGAGGAAATCTTGCAGATCTCGTGACAGGCCTATCAGTGCGATCTCCGCTTGCGTAATCTTGTCGTTGGTCCCTATCGTCGTAGCGGTAACGTGCGGCATCATAGCGTGACTGCGTGCGATGGGGGTTAGGTTCTCGCCCCTCTTCATCAGATGAATGGTGCGCCCGATGTTGCGAGGGACGATAGCAGTCATCCTCTCGCCGTAAGGATGGGCGGCTGTCTCTGTCATCAAAACTCCTTGTCCTGTCTCGGGAAAGAGGTTGTGAGTCTGCAGCACTAGAATTCGGACGCGTCCAGGATGATTCTTCGGTGCGTGAGTCACGTTGGCGGCCTTCTCGATCGGCTGTACGCGAGCCCCTAGTCTCTTTATCGGACGGTGGGGGCTCGTCACCCTTTTTGGTCGTGTTTCCGTTGGACCGCCGTTCCTTGCGTGGCAAAGACATTGGGCTAGCAGCTGTCGTTGAAGGTGGGGCACGAACAGAGGCGACCACCGGTTTCGGTGGGAGCGCATGGGTCAGTTTTGGGGTAGGTTGGCAAATTTCTGACTGTGGAGATGGTGGGAGGGGGACCGGCTGCACTTGGCTAGTCCCTTTCCTAGGCCTAGGAGAGACGCCAACAGAAGCGCTACGCCTTCTAGCGTCCCTCCTTGAAACAATGTTCTGGGATTTGTCAGCAGGATGTGTGTTCTGCTCGTTGGGACGAGCACCGTAAGCTGCAAACAACTCTTCTTCGTCACCTCCTAAAGACACCGCGTCTTCAACATCATCCGCTTCGTCGCCTCCTATGGCATGGCTTGTTCTAACCGAGTCGAAATACGTCCTTGATACCATGGGTTCATCTTCATCGTTTCCCCAATCGACTTCGTGATCGTCGCTCATGTTGATGATGGAAAGGAGGAGTGTCGAAAGATGGTATGAAAGGCCGAGGAAGGTCGCGACATATTTTGTCGCACAAATTCAGGCAATGCAATGTGAGGGATTTTCGGGCGGAGACTATACATGTTGAATCTCCGAACGCGGACTTGATGCCATAAGCAGCCTAAGTCCCAACACCACACTCGCTGAGACCACGGAGCAATACTTGAAACCCAACTGCTGCCCAATTTGAGCCGCGTATCGATGCGTCTCTCGGCATAGAGTCTCTCATCCTTATTCCCTGACGCACTTTCAATCTGTCGATTCCGCGTTTTCGTCGCTTCAGGGTGCATGACGATATGGCCCTTCTTCCCACAACCGCAACCACAGCACACAACCCCAGCTCATCTAGAGCACCTCAATCAGTCACCAACAGATTCCCGGTCATGTTCCGGAGGTTACTCAAATTCCAGCAGATGGTACTCCAGTGCCTTAATTATTTGTTCAGTCAACTGACACGTGGTAGGATTTTGAACTTGCTGCCTGGCAACTAAGCTACCTGTGCATCGCGCCAAAAAGAGTGTATGCTCATCATCCATCTGACCATGTCATATCTTGTACTGATTTGACAAAAAAGATATCGAAATGTGTATTTTCATAAACGTCGGTATCATCCACCTTACTCCCAGCATTCTATGCGGCTCATACGAACGATCACGAAGAAACAAAAAATACATGGGCAAGAGATGACCCAGCCATCCTGATTTTAATGGCTGGAGGCATGTTTGGTAAATTTCCCCATGCTCCCGATTCCGTCATGCTTCAGCACCTCATATGACTGTAGTCGCGGCTATAGCCTGGTCCGTAGTCTGGTCTCATGGCCTATACGATGCCATTCGACTGGTGTTTTTCATGGTATTTCGGGATTTCCTCCTCATAGGAGCTCTATGTGCCACCCTGCTGTGGTAAGGTTCATTTCACGATATAGTTTATCTCTTATTGATAAATCTTACAGGTTCTTTGCTAATCGTGCCCTCCTTTCTCCACCTTCTCACGCAACGCCGGCAGATTCGGCTGCTGAATGGGCTTATGCTTTCGACGTCCATATCAACGCATTCTTCCCGCTTTATCTTACCCTCTATATTGCCCAACTTTTCCTCGTCCCTATCATTTTAAAGCAAAACTGGGTGTGCTTGTGGGTCGGAAACACGTTTTATCTGGTCGCGTGAGTTTCTCTGGCTTTCATGCTCCCTTGTCCGCTCTCAATATGTGCGTTTTTAAGGTTCGCGCAATACATCTATGGCGTGTATCTCGGGCTCAGTGGTGAGTTTTTGCTACCATTATGGGTAAGGGAATTGATCGTAACACCCTTGCAAAGCTCTGCCTTTCCTCATACGGACAGAGCTTCTTCTCGCGCCACTACTACCATTGTTTGTAGGATACATAGTATCGCTTCTCGGCTTTAATGTCGGTCGATGGGTGCTTAATGCATATCTTGGGTTGTAATTACCCATCATCGAACATCGAACGCGACACCGTGCGCATCCCATGAATTATGCATAAAGTTTGATAAGATAAGATCAAGCAACCCAAACCCAACCGTGACCATCGCGCGGGAACGTGTCATACACAACCCAAATTCTGAGGGCGTACCAAGTCGCACTCAAACTCACAGAGACCTGCAGATTGGCTTTGACAGTGCTGATGGGCTGTTCCTGGGCCCCGTTCCAGCTTCTGTACACCGTGTCCTGTCCAAATCGGTCGTCGGGACGAGACGCCAGAGTGAAGTTTTCCTGTTGTCAACCAATATGATGCGTCTCACACAACTGATCCAAGAATGCCATGGAGTGCGACATTTTCAGCAACGTGATTCACACATGTATCCGACTAGGCTCGGTGCAAACATTGTCATTGGATCGTCCAGGTATGATATATGATCCTTCCACATTCTCAAGGGCGTGATATGGTGGAACCTTGGCACTGGCCAGGCGCCTTGTCAGCCTAGCTTTGTCCCATCACTCCCGTCCCCCGATAGGCACGTTTGAACGTAGGTTTCTACGCGTCCAAAAGACCTCTACCGCTCGGAATTGATTGGCCTGCCTACGCGGGCACCCCGATGAGGGACTAGCACCTTTTACTAGTCCCGCGTCAACATTGGACTCCTGATGCCTTTGGTGATACCCCTCTCCTTTCCAGTCCTTGGTTGTTGATAGTCCAGTCCATGATTGGTATCTCCCTCTCATCAGGAGAGGATGGATACCGCTGGCCTTGGCCATAATGATGTATGACTCATTCGATGGCACCGCGCAGAAGCCATCTCGTACTCGTATAGCTGTTACCTCCCCCGCGTGATGGGCAAACAACTCTCATCATGTATTACTACTGTAGTGTTCATCTCTCCGAGCGGAGATGGTTGCTATCACACGAATCATATTTTCGTCGTTACTTGGGGGGTGGGTCCATTTCCAAAAAGTGATGAAGCACCCCCAACAAATCACGCATCATCACGCCTCCACCACTTCGGGCCCGGAGGCCCGGAATAGTCCTTGGACTTGGACGCAGTGCAGTGGGAAATCTCGAGCTCAAAAGCGGCCATCCGGCGTTTTGGAGACCGAGACCGTCGGTTTCGAGCGCGCAAGGTACGCATGACAAGACTGCAGTGTGACAGGTGGTGTCCGTGTAAGGTGCGCAGTTTCGGCGGTCGATTGCTTTCCATGTCACGCCCCCAAAAAGGAAGGTGCCCACTACTTCGGAACCGCTGTCAAAAACCTGTCAAACAT
>Ga0307510_10009333_pt1 | contig 11688 bp, 12 predicted proteins | sample 12_EM_MG_FD_207224 | JGI IMG/M metagenome (GOLD analysis project Ga0307510, IMG submission 207224) | Populus trichocarpa ectomycorrhiza microbial communities from riparian zone in the Pacific Northwest, United States - 12_EM | ecosystem: Host-associated > Plants > Roots > Unclassified | place... | reverse complement strand
CCATGGTGGCGAGCTGGAGGCCGAACGCGCCGAGCGTGCGGATCGTACGGTCCATGCGGCCGTCGGCGAAGAGGCCGCCGCGGTGGGCGCGCAGGGAGGTCTGGATCAGGGTGAGGTCGTGCAGCAGCTCGGCGGTGCCGAGGTAGTCGCGGCCGGGCTGGTGCGGGGTGCCCTTGGCCAGGCGGCTCTTGGTGTTCTCCAGCTTCTGCCGGATGCAGGTGGCCTTGAGCCGGTAGGGCTCCTCGGCGTTGAGGCGCTTGTAGCGGGGGCTGATCTCGGGCAGCAGCTCCAGGTCGATCCGGAGGGACTCCAGCAGCTCCTCCGTCGCGCCCGTGTAGCGGATGGAGTTGGAGAGGAAGCCGCGCAGCTCGTCGATCGTCTCCAGGGCGTCGTTGATGCCGTGCTCGTGCTGGAGGATCAGGACGTCCCAGGTGACCTGGGGCGTGACGTTCGGGTTGCCGTCGCGGTCGCCGCCGATCCAGGTGCCGAAGGTGAGCGGGCGGGTGTCGTCGGGCAGCTTGACGCCGACGCGCTCCAGCTCGGCGGTCAGGTCCTCCAGGACGTCACCTACGGCGCCGGCGTGCAGCTCGTCGAGGTAGTAGATGGCGTTACGGGCTTCGTCGGCGGGTTCCGGACGGACGACCCGGAGCTCGTCCGTCTGCCACACCAGGTCGATGTTCTCGGCCAGGCGGGTGTCGTAGCGACGGCGGTCGGACGCGATGACCGGGGTCTCCAGGAGCGCGGCGATGCGCCGGAGCTTGTTGAGGACGGACCGGCGCGCGGCCTCGGTGGGGTGCGCGGTGAAGACCGGGCGGACGTTCAGGTTCTTGACCGTCTCGCGCAGGTGGTCGGGGTCGGCGTCCTTGAGGCGGTCGGCCGTGCGGGCGAGGAGACCGCCCTCGGCGGCACGGCGGGCGCGCAGCTCGCGGCCGCGGTGCACCTGCTCGGTGACGTTGGCCAGGTGGAAGTAGGTGGAGAAGGCGCGGACCAGCTTGGCGGCGGTCTCCAGTTCCGTGCCGCGCAGCAGCTCGGCGGCGGCCTCGCCGTCCTCCCGGGTGAGGCGGCGGACCTTCTCGACCAGTTCGAGCAGCTCGGGGCCCTCCTGGCGGACGAGGGTCTCGCCGAGCAGATCGCCCAGGCGCCGGATGTCGGCGCGCAGCTCACTGCCGGTCGAGGTGGTGCTCGTGGTCAGGTCGTCGGCACTGCTCACAGGTGCGGCTCCTTGCAGTGTTTGAAGCTCGTCTGGAGGGAACCCGGACGGCGGTCCCGCGGCGGCTGCCGCATACGGGACGGACATCCGGGAAGAAAACAGAGCGGACCGCGCTGTCCGACCGACACCAAGGATAGGTGTCCACTCTGACGCGCGGTCTCACGGGCTTCGTCCACCGGTCGACGCGCTGCCATACTTACGTCGCCGTAGGTTACGGAACCGTAGGGAAGTCCATGCTGAACTGCTGCTGCCCGGCTCCCGCCGTCCGACGCTCCGCCTCCACCTCCGAACCCCACAGGGGACGCCCATGACCACGAGCTCCGATGTGATCGACGACGCCCCGCGGGCGAACGACGACGGCACTCCGCTCCCCGCCGCCACGCGGGGCGGCGAGAAGAAGGGGTCGCTGGAACAACTCACTCTTCTCCTCTTCATCACCGTGCCGTTCCTGGCCCTGCTCGCGGCGGTGCCGCTGGCGTGGAGCTGGGGCGGGGTGAGCTGGCTGGACCTCGGCCTGCTGGTGTTCTTCTACTACCTCGGCTGCCACGGCGTGACGATCGGCTACCACCGGTACTTCACGCACGGTTCCTTCAAGGCGAAGCGTCCGCTGCGGATCGCCATCGCGATCGCCGGGTCGATGGCGGTCGAGGGGCCGCTGGTGCGCTGGGTCGCCGACCACCGCAAGCACCACAAGTTCTCCGACGCCGAGGGCGACCCGCATTCGCCGTGGCGCTACGGCGAGACGGTGCCGGCGCTGATCAAGGGCCTGTGGTGGGCGCACATCGCGTGGATGTTCGACGAGGAGCGCACCCCGCAGGAGAAGTACGCGCCGGACCTGATCAAGGACAGGACGATCCGGGCGATCTCCCGCCAGTTCATCTTCTGGACGATGCTGTCGCTCGCGCTGCCGCCGCTGATCGGCGGCCTGGCGACGATGTCCTGGTGGGGCGCGCTCACGGGCTTCTTCTGGGGTTCGCTCGTGCGGGTCGCGCTGCTGCACCACGTCACGTGGTCGATCAACTCGATCTGCCACGCGGTCGGCAAGCGGCCCTTCAAGTCCCGTGACCGGTCCGGCAACGTGTGGTGGCTGGCGATCCTGTCCTGCGGCGAGTCCTGGCACAACCTGCACCACGCCGACCCGACGTCCGCGCGGCACGGTGTGGAGCGCGGCCAGCTGGACTCCTCGGCACGGATCATCCGCTGGTGCGAGCAACTCGGCTGGGCCTATGACGTGCGCTGGCCGTCACGCTCGCGTATCGATTCGCGCCGTATCTCCGGTACGGACGGCTCTCAGCCCCGGAAGGAGTCGGCGGAGGCGGCATGATTGACGCCGTGGCGACCGATCCCAGCAGCACCCCGAGCAACGAGAAGCCCCGACGCACGCGCCGTACCCGGATGACGGGAGCGGAGCGCCGGGCCCAACTGCTCGAGGTCGGTCGCACGCTCTTCGCGACGAAGGGCTTCGAGGCCACGTCGGTGGAGGAGATCGCGGCGAAGGCCGGAGTCTCCAAGCCGGTGGTCTACGAGCACTTCGGCGGCAAGGAGGGCCTGTACGCGGTGGTCGTGGACCGCGAGATGCGCCGCCTGCTGGACATGGTGACCAGCTCGTTGACGGCCGGCCACCCCCGCGAACTCTGCGAGCAGGCGGCCTTCGCACTCCTGGACTACATCGAGGAGTACACGGACGGTTTCCGCATCCTGGTCCGTGACTCCCCCATCCCCCAGTCGACGGGTTCCTTCGCGTCCCTGATCTCGGACATCGCCACCCAGGTGGAGGACATCCTGGGCCGCGAGTTCAAGAGCCGCGGCTTCGACGCCAACCTCGCCCCCCTCTACGCCCAGGCCCTGGTCGGCATGGTCGCCCTGACCGGCCAGTGGTGGCTGGACGTACGCCGCCCGAAGAAGGCGGAGGTCGCGGCCCATCTGGTGAACCTGGCGTGGCACGGGCTGGACGGGTTGGAGTCGAAGCCACATTTGATAGGGCGCCGAAAGAGCTGAACCCGTAGTGCCGTAGTGCAGCAAGCAAGAGGGGCCCTGCCGTCCGGCAGGGGCCCCTCACCGCTTCTCGCGCCGACGTCAGCGCTTGAACGCGTCCTTCGCCTTCTCCTTGGCCTGGCGAGCGTCTCCCTTGGACTTCTCGGTCTGGCCCTTGGCCTTCATGGTCTCGTTCCCCACGGCCCGGCCCACGGTCTCCTTGGCCTTGCCCTTGGCCTGTTCCTTCTTGGCCTTGGCCTTCTCGTCCTTCGCCACGGTTCATCACTCCCGGTCGTTTTCGGAACTCGGAACTCGGCGCCACCGACCGGGTAGCCGCGACGAGGAGAGGCAAACACCGATCAGACTCCGGGCTCCAGGAACTCCAGCCGGTTCCCCACCGGATCCTCGGAGTAGAAGCGCCGATGCCCGGGCAGGTCCTCGTCCCAAGTGACGGACGCCCCAAGGGACTTCAGCCGGGCCGCGTACGCCTCGATGCCGGTCACGCGGAGCCCGGGGTGGGCCTTCTTCGCGGGCCGGAAGTCAGCCTCGATCCCCAGGTGGAGCTGGACCGCCCCCGCCCCGAACCAGCATCCGCCCCGCGCCGCGAGCACAGGCGGCTTGGGGATCTCGACCATCCCGAGGACGTCGACGTAATACGCCCGCAGCGCGTCCTCCGATCCCGCCGGAGCCGCCAACTGCACATGATCCACGGCCGCGAGCATCCCTCAGGCCTCCTTGCGGGCCACCGCGAACAACCGCCGGAAGGGGAGGACCGTGCCGTAGTCCGTCGTCGGGTACGCCTCGCGGAGCAGGTCGCGGTACTCCGTCACGAACGCGTCCCGCGCCTCCGGGTCGTCCGCCAGGGCGGTCAGGGCCGGGCGGAGGCCGGTGCCCTTGACCCAGTCGAGGACGGGGTCGTCGCCGGGGAGGACGTGCTGGTACGTCGTCTGCCAGACGTCGGGGGCGCAGCCCAGGCGGGCCAGGTGGTCGAGGTAGACGCCGGGGGCGTGGACCGAGTCCTCGCGGCGCAGGACCTCGCCGAGGCGGCTCTTCCAGCGGGCGCTGCCCGCCAGTTCGCGCATCAGGGCGTGCAGGGGCGCGTCGATGTTGTCCGGCACCTGGAAGGCGAAGGTGCCGCCGGGGGCCAGCGCGGCCACCCAGTCGCCGAACCGGTCGAGGTGCCCCGGCACCCATTGCAGCGCCGCGTTCGAGACGATCAGGTCGTACGTCTGCGTCGGCGCCCAGTCCGTCGCGTCCGCGTGGGCGAAGTCCAGGAGGCCGCCGCCGGGTGTGGGGCCCGCGTAGGGCTCGGTCTTCGCGAGCATCTCGGGTGAGTTGTCGTAGCCGGTGATGTGCGCGGTGGGCCAGCGGTCGGCGAGGACGGTGGTCACGTTGCCGGGGCCGCAGCCGAGGTCGGCGATGCGGGGCGCGGAGCCCGGCACATCGGTGACGCGGGCGAGGAGGTCGGTGAACGGGCGGGCGCGGTGGCCGGCGTGGCGCAGGTACTGAGCGGGGTCCCAAGTCGTCATGCCGTCCACTTTCCCCGCCCACATATCTTGATGTCAAGAGACTCCGAACCAAGAGGCTTGACGTCAAGAGACTTCACATCGACACAACCACTACACTGATCGTCATGGAGGACGAGGTCGATCGGCTTGTCGCAGCGTGGCGCCGGGAGCGCCCCGACCTCGACGTGGAGCCACTTGAGGTGCTCAGCCGGGTGAGCAGACTGGCCCGGCACCTGGACCGGGCCCGTCGGCTGGCGTTCGCCGAGCACAGCCTGGAGCCCTGGGAGTTCGACGTGCTGACGGCGCTTCGGCGCGCGGGCAGCCCCTACCAGCTCTCCCCCGGCCAGCTGCTGACGCAGACCCTGGTCACGTCCGGCACGATGACGAACCGTATCGACCGCCTGGCGAAGAAGGGCCTGGTCGAGCGGCTCCCCGACCCCAGCGACCGCCGGGGCGTGCTGGTCCGCCTCACCGAGGAGGGCCAGGACCGCGCGGACCAGGCCCTGGCCGGCCTGCTGGCGCAGGAGCGCGCGATCCTCGCGGAACTCTCCCGCGCCCAGCGGGGCGAACTGGCGGGCCTGCTACGCCAGTTGACCGCCCCGTTCGACAACATCCCCGGTTAGGTCGACGGGTCCCACGCCTGCGCGCCGGGCCAGTGTCACCGCGGCAAGGGTGGAGTGGACGCCCAACCTGCCCAGCACGTGCGGAACCCTCGCGCGCCCAACAGGCCGAACCGGCAGACCTGCTACGCCAGTTGACCGCCCCGTTCGACAACATCCCCGGTTAGGTCGACGGGTCCCACGCCTGCGCGCCGGGCGAGTGCGACCGCCGCGAGGGTGGAGTGGACGCCCAGTTTGCCGAGCACGTTTTGCATATGCGTCCGGACTGTGTGCGGGGAGAGGAACAGCCGCTCGGCGACCGCCTTGCGCCCCAGTCCGGCCACCATGCAGCGCAGAACTTCCCGTTCCCTCGGCGTGAGGGACTCCACCAGACGCTCGCTCTCGGTGCGGTGCTTGCGCGCGGCCGTCAACTCACGCAGGACGCCGGTCAGTAGAGCCGGCGGCAGATGCGTCTCGTCGCGCAGGACACCTCGGATGACGGTTAAAAGCCTGGACAGCGAGCAGTCCTTGGCGACCCAGCCGGAGGCCCCGGCCTGGAGGGCCAGCGCGGCCCGGCGCGGATCGTCCTTCTCGGCCAGCACGACCATCCGCACGCTCGGCTGCGCCGAACGGACCCCGGCGACCAGGGAGATCCCGTCCACCAGCCCGTCCTCGTTGCCCGCCTGAACAGGCACGGCGGGCCGGACGCCCGGCACGTTGCCGCCCAGATCGGCGTCCACGAGCAGGACGTCGAATCTGCGGCCCTCGGCGTTCGCGCGCTCCATGCAGCGCAGCGCGGCGGGACCGCTGCCGGCCGCGGACACGTCGACATCGGGCTCGGCGGCCAGTGCCGCGGCGAGCGATTCGGCGAAGATGCGATGGTCGTCGACGACCAGGACTCGGATGCGAACCACGAAACCCCCTTCCCCAGGCTCCTGGTGGAGCAGGGGATACCTCATCGTCGGGAGACGAAGCGATGATTGCGGGTACGACGCCCGGGAGCGGCCTGAGCCGCACGGCCGCCGCCGTGCAGACACTGCTACCCCCACATCGGGCGTCGTACCCGACTTGTCTCGCCCCCTGATCAGCACCGGCCCCCACCGGTGCTGCTCACAGCGTACGGCCGGGGCGCAGCAGCGGAAGCTAATTTGCAGAACTGATTGTCCGGCACGTTTATGGTGAGCCGCATGTTTCGTATTGAGACGGAAGTCGACAAGGAGCGACGCGATCTGCTCCGCGCCCGGCTGCTCGAAACCAACACGGCCGCGTCGCCGGTGCTGCGCGCCCTGCGCGGAACCCCTCGCGAACGTGAAGTTCCGCTCCAGGTGTGGGCGTTGGACGGGACGGGCGGACTGGCGGGCGGACTGGTCGGCCACAGCTGGGCGGACTGGCTGCACGTGACGTACCTGTGGGTGGACGGCCGCCACCGCGGCACGGGCCTCGGCTCCCGCATCCTCACCGAGGCGGAGCGCATCGCCCGCGACGAGCGCGGCTGCGGGGCGGCCCGCCTGGAGACGTGGGACTTCCAGGCGCCGGAGTTCTACAAGAAGCAGGGGTACGAGGTGGTGTGCGTGATCCCGGACTATCCGCCGGGGATCACCGAGTACACCCTGACGAAGAAGCTGGGCCGAACGAACGTCGGGTGAACACATCCGAGGCGAACGAGACGCTCAGCCCAGTCTCATACTCTCCTCTTACCGTGCCCCGCATGAGCATGCTGCGGAAGCTGAACTCCAAGCTCGCCGAGACGACCGGCTACCAGATACGCCGGGTACCCCCGCCGCCCGGCGCGAGGTCCGCGGGCTCCCTCGGGGCGATTCCCGCGCCGCGCGGTTCACGTCCCGCGCGCCCCGAACCCGTGCCGGTCCCGGTGTCGACGGTGGATCCGGCGGTCGACCGGTTGCTGGAGCGACCTGTGTTCATCCTGACCTCGGTGCGGTCCGGGTCGACGCTGCTGCGCATGATGCTGGGGGCGCACTCCCGGCTGCACGCCGCGCACGAACTCCATCTGACCGGTATCGAGGTCTACTTCAAGTCGGGCACCCCCACGGAACGGTCCCTGCGCACCCTGGGCCTGGGTCACGAGCAGTTGGAGGCGCTGCTCTGGGACCGGGCGCTCCACCGTGAACTGGTCAAGTCCGGCAAGCAGTTCATCGTCGAGAAGACCCCGGGCAACGCCTTCCAGTGGCAGCGCATCGCCGCGACCTGGCCCGACGCCCGCTTCGTCTTCCTCCGCAGACACCCGGGCGCGGTGGCCCGCTCCTGGCACGAGGCGGTACCGGACCGCACCCGCGAGGAAGCGGCCGAACGCGTCCTGAAGTACATGGAGTCCATGCAGGAGGCCCAGGCCGAACTCGGCGGCCACACCCTGCGCTACGAGGGCCTCACCACCGACCCGACCGCCGAACTCCGCTCGCTCTGCGCCTACTTGGACCTCCCCTACGAACCCGGCATGACGGACTACGGCAGCAGCCTGGAGGGCGCCGTCCTCGGCGGCGGCTTCGGCGACTGGAACGACAAGATCCGCTCCGGCCAGGTCCAACCGGACCGCCCGGCACCGGCGTCGGAGGAGATCCCGGAGGTGCTGCGGCCGATGTGTCGGGCGTGGGGGTATCTCTAGGCGAAGTGGCCGGTTGTGGACCCGCGTTGACATGGGTCCTCTAAAGTCCCTGGCCGTGACATCCACTTCAGCCACCACCGCCGAGAGTCCCGGAACATCATCACTGTGGCGTGAGCCGGCGTTCGTGCTGCTCGCGACCGCGCGAACCGTGTCCGTGCTGGGCAACGGCTTCGCCGCCGTGGCCCTCGCCTTCGCGGTGCTCGCCCTGCCCGGAGCCGGTCCGGGCCGGCTGTCGCTCGTGCTGGCCTGCCAGGCCTTGCCGCAGCTGATGTTCATCCTGGTCGGCGGGGTCATCGCGGACCGCATGTCACGCGCCCGCCTGATGGCGCTCGCGGAACTGATGGGTGCCGTGGCGTACACGGGTCTGGCCACGCTGGTGCTGACCGGGCACGCACCGCTGCCCGCGATGTGCGTGCTGGCGGTGGCGGCCGGTACGGCCTCGGCCCTGTTCATGCCGGCGATGGACGGCATCGTGCCGCTGATCGTCCCCACCGAACGCCTCCAGCGGGCCAACGGCACGCTGCGGGTGGGCACCAACAGCGCCCGGCTGCTGGGCCTGGCGCTGTCGGGTGTGACGGTGGCCCTGGTGGGCGCGGGCTGGGCCCTGGCGTTGAACGCCGCGTCCTTCGTCGTCAGCGCGGCCCTCACGGCCCGCCTCCCGGTCGCCGTACGCCCGCCCAGGAAGTCCTCCGGCTGGGCCGATCTCCGCGAGGGCTGGCGGGAGTTCGCGTCCCGCCAGTGGCTGTGGGCCGTGGTGGGCCAGTGGTCGATCGTGGTGGCGGCGCTCAACGCGAACGTGGGAGTCCTCGGCCCGCTGACCGCCGACCGCTACCTCGGCGGTCCCCGCGCCTGGTCGGTCATCGTCGCCGCGCAGGCCCTGGGCACGATCGCCGGCGCGGGCCTGGCCGCCCGGGTCCGGGTCCGCCGCCCGATCCTGGTGGCCGTCCTCGCCACCTTCCCGGCGGCCGTCCCGATCGCCCTCCTCGCCGTCCGGGCCCCGGTCTGGCTGATCGCCGCCGCGATGTTCACCGCCGGGATCTCCAACGACGTCTTCGGTGTCCTGTGGTCCACGACGATCCACCGCGAGATCCCCGAGGAGTCCCTCTCCAGGGTCAGTTCCTACGACGGGTTCGGCTCCCTGGCCTTCGCCCCGCTGGGCCTGCTCGTCGCCGGCCCGCTCGCGGCGACCGTGGGCCTGGGCCACACCCTGGCGGGGTGCGCGGCCCTGGTGGTACTCGCCACGGTCGCGGCACTGCTGGCCCCGGGGGTGCGGGGGCTGCGCAGCACCTCGTGACGGAGGAGGGCGGGGCCGCGGACATCTGGTCGGACGTCCGGCAGCGGCGGTACGAGGGCTGGTGGCTGCATCCGGATTCGGGCGACGTGGTGGTGCGGACGCTGCTCACGCTGGACATCCATGCCCTCGTGCTGGACGCCGTGGCCCAGGGGCGGCCGTACACACCGGCCATGATCGGGCGGTTCCGGCCGGCCTCCGTGGCGCACGCGGTGACGAAGCGGCCCGATCATGAACGGCTCGCCGGTCTCCCCGCTCTCGGCGAGGCCGACCGACTGCGGGTCGACGTGCTGCGGATCCTCACCTGCGACGACGTCCCCGGGTGAGCGGGACGCCCCGGAATCCCGGGGCGTCTTCGCGAGTGGCCCGTCAGCTCAGGCGTCGTGCCCCCGCCGAAGGCACCGCCGGGAACACGCGCGGCGCCGTGTAGCCCGCCGCCGCGAACGCCTCCTCGACCGCCTTCGTCACCGTGTCCGCCTCCGAGGCCTCGACCAGGACGACCGCCGAGCCGCCGAAGCCGCCGCCCGTCATCCGGGCGCCCAGCGCACCCGCGCCGACCGCCGTGTCGACCACGAGGTCCAACTCCGGGCAGGAGATGCGCAGATCGTCGCGGAGGGAGGCGTGGCCCTCGGTCAGGACCGCGCCGATCGCGCGGACGTCTCCCGCGTCGAGGAGGTTGATGACCCGGTCGACGCGGTGGTCGTCGGAGACGACGTGGCGGACGTAGCGCCGCACCCGCTCGTCGGAGAGGCGGGCCAGCGAGGACTCCAGGTCCTCGTACGCCACGTCCCGCAGGAAGGGGACGCCGAGTTGGCGCGCGCCCTCCTCGCAGCCCTCGCGGCGTTCCGCGTACGCGCCGTCGCCCAGCGCGTGCTTCACACGGCTGTCGACGACCAGCAGCGAGAGGCCCTCGGACGCGAGGTCGAAGGGGATCTGACGGATCGACAGGTCGCGGCAGTCGAGATGGAGCGCGTGGCCCTCCTCGCAGCAGGCCGAGGCCGTCTGGTCCATGATGCCGCAGGGGACGCCGACGAAGTCGTTCTCCGCGCGCTGCGAGAAGCGAGCCAACTCCGGCCCCGTCAGGCCGAGTTCGAACAGGTCGTTCAAGGCCAGGGCCGTGACCACCTCCAGCGCCGCCGACGACGACAGGCCCGCGCCCGTCGGGACCGTGGACGACAGGTGGATGTCCGCGCCCGTCACCTCGTGGCCCGCCTCGCGCAGCACCCACACCACACCCGCCGGGTACGCGGCCCAGCTGGTGTTCGTGCGCGGGGCGAGTTCCTCGACGTGCAGTTCCACGACCGGGCCCTCGATGTCCGCCGAGTGGAGACGGAGAACGCCGTCGCTACGACGGGACACCGCCGCCACCGCCGTGTGCGGCAGGGCGAGCGGCATCACGAAGCCCTCGTTGAAGTCGGTGTACTCGCCGATCAGGTTGACCCGGCCCGGCGCGGCCCAGACGCCCTCGGGAGCCGTCCCGTACAGCTCCTCGAAGCCCTCACGTACACCCACGTGCGATCCCTAGCCCTTCGATACGTTCTGCGCGAACGCCCACGCGTCCGCGACGATGCCCGCGAGATCCGCGCGGGACGGGTTCCAGCCGAGACGTTCCTTGGCCCTGGCCGCCGAGGCCACCAGGGTCGCCGGGTCGCCGCCGCGGCGCGGGGCGACGACCTCGGGGATCGGGTGCCCGGTGACCTGGCGCACGGTCTCGATGACCTGGCGGACGGAGAAGCCTTCGCCGTTGCCCAGGTTGCAGATCAGGTGCTCGCCGGGCGTGGCCGCCTTCAGCGCCAGCAGGTGCGCGTCGGCCAGGTCCGCTACGTGGATGTAGTCACGGACGCAGGTGCCGTCCGGCGTCGGATAGTCGTCGCCGAAGACGGAGATCGCGTCGCGCTTGCCCTGGGCGACCTGGAGCACGAGCGGGATCAGGTGCGACTCGGGCTCGTGCCGCTCGCCGCAACTGCCGTACGCACCGGCCACGTTGAAGTAGCGGAGGGATACGGCTCCCAGCCCGTGCGCCGCCGCCTCACTCGTGATCATGAAGTCGACCGACAGCTTCGACGCGCCGTAGGGGTTCGTCGGGGAGGTGCGGGTGGTCTCGACGATCGGGACCTCGTCCGGCTCCCCGTACGTGGCCGCCGTAGAGGAGAAGACGAGCTTGCGGACGCCTGCCTCGCGCATGGCGGCGAGGAGGGCCATCGAGCCGCCGACGTTGTTCTCCCAGTACTTCTCCGGCTTGACGACCGACTCGCCGACCTGGGAGAACGCGGCGAAGTGGAGGACCGCGTCGTACGAGGAGTCGAGCCACTTGGCGGCGTCGCGGATGTCGCCCTCCACGAACGTGGCACCCGCCGGGACGCCCTCGCGGAAACCCGTCGAGAGGTTGTCCAGGACGGTGACCTCGTGGCCCGCCTCCAGCAGGTGCTGGGCGACCACGCTGCCGACGTATCCCGCGCCGCCCGTGACCAGGTACTTACCGCTCA
>Ga0307510_10009332_pt1 | contig 11688 bp, 15 predicted proteins | sample 12_EM_MG_FD_207224 | JGI IMG/M metagenome (GOLD analysis project Ga0307510, IMG submission 207224) | Populus trichocarpa ectomycorrhiza microbial communities from riparian zone in the Pacific Northwest, United States - 12_EM | ecosystem: Host-associated > Plants > Roots > Unclassified | place... | reverse complement strand
GTGCAGGACATGGGAATGGTGGTTAGCGAAGGGCGCGATGGGCTTCCCGAGGAGCTTAAAGACCGCGTGGAGTTTCAAGAGAATGATTTCTTCAAAGGGCAGCCGATTGGTGGACCTGGAGTTTACTACTATCTTAAGCATATCTTGCATGATCATCCTGATCCGTGAGTTTCCATCTCGTTTGCTTTCTTGGATTAAGGAGTACTAACTAGGTGGGGGGGAGGGGGGGGGAACAGCGCCTGTAAGGAGATCCTTTCGCACATTGCAAAAGCAATGGACTCGAGCTCTAGAATCCTCATTGATGAGAGCATCATGGATGAGCGTGCGGGGCCTGAGGGTGACTGGATGGCGATCATGAAGGATCTTCATATGCTTGTTATGTTTAATGGTAAGGAGAGGACGGAAGCTCAGTGGGCGGCACTGCTGAAGAGCGCGGATGAGAGATTGGTTGTTGAGAGGGTGTGGAGGACCAAGAAGGATAATTCAGGGATTATTGAGGCTAGATTGGCTTATGGGGTGCACCAGGCGATGCTGGCAAGGCTATAAGCAGGGGTTTATAGAATCTAATTCATATGCGGATTCGTTGTCATCTTCAGCCAGACCAGTACTTTCACCCAACTTAGTGAGGGGTCTGGAATTGTACAGTACCGGGATTTCTTCTGTTTAAATGGAAGTACAGTACAACGGGGCTGGCTAGTAGGCCTGCTCGCGCTAGTCATAGGGGGACTTAAGAGGCCAAGATAGAAGGTCCTAGAAGAATAAAGAAATGCGAAAGCCATCCTCCAACTAAGCAATTTTTCTGCTGCTGGCATACATGACCATTCTTTCTCCCAAAGGCATAGCTACGCCAGTGTAAGCGAACAAACAAACAAAGAGCAAGCTACTAGGAACCCGGATGGTTGCGGGCTGAGAACAAGCAAGAATAGTCCAAACCAAATCACACCTTAAGCAAAAGAAATCTGCATCACCGGTAGTGTCATACTACCGGAATGTGTGTACCTGTTATAGGAATCGAGCCTACTGGTTGAAAAACATTGTTATTGGGCTTAGATTTCTTGTGGTGTACACGAGTGTTATGATTGGGTCCTTGCTACAGGTGGTGGGGTCACCGTGTATAACTAATACCGTACTATAAATCCCAAACACTTGGCCAACCCAAGTTGAGTTTCCCGGATGTATCAATATGTCATGCTCCCCGGATTTGAAAAACTCGTTTGGGGGCTTTTGTTCGCCCTTTCTTTCTCTTCCTCTCCCTTTCCGTCCACTAAACTTGAATAGGATTTAGTTTTAGCACCAGCGTGGGTTCTTGAGTGGGGGGTTCTGTGAGGAGTATCACTTGGGCATAAATCACCCGTTATTTTTTTGAGGGAGATAACTCGAGGTAAGGGCGGCGAAACATCTGTCCAGGGCGTTGGAATTGTCGAACTACAGTTTAAGCACTGCGCCGAGAGATTCTGTGGCATATCACGCGAAGAATTGTTTTCTGTGCTTTCTTGGATTACCCTAGAGTGGGCTTGTCCAATGGTTGCAATAGTGATGTGCAAGTACTGGTAGATTTTCAGAGCCCAACTTGCAGCAGCGGTGTCGCAAATTCGATGCTTTATCTGCCGATAGCCCGGTCGAGAGATATGTAAACTGGAAGTTTGGCTTAGGGAGCGATTTTATTTGGGAAGGCGTGCTGGTGCTCTTGTGATATAATAATACTAGTAGTATAATGTTGTAGTATTAGAAGCGTCGAGGAGCGCAGATACCGGGAAACCAACATACTATGGAGGAGTACGGGGGTGTGGACGTGTGGACGTGTTGGTGCACGCTGGGGTATGAGCGGATGTATCGGGTTACAAAGGTAGAGCTTACTCTTCCTGGGTAGCAATCAGCTAGTAACTTCCCGCCAACTCGTCTGAGAGGTCCTTTCACCCCCATTATGCTCAGCCCCCCCATAATTACGTTGCGGAATCGGGCATTTGTCGGCTTTATCTTCACTCCCGCACAAAATGTCGCCTAGCAGAGGGAACTAACATGGCCATGGTACCGATATACAATATAGTTTTCCAGCTGTTGAAACTATCGTTGACAAGAGACCACCGTTCGAGAGTTAACTTAGAAAGTTGCATCAGGGGAATATTTCCTCTCTGACTCGAGGACCTAAAGAACTATCAGTCAGAGCCATGGGAAATCCGCACTAGGTTTCTTGCTTGCATGGTGCTTGGGCGTGTCTACAAAGGTCGGAAGACATAACCCTGGTGTTCCTGGAGGCTTTCATGGGGGGGTCGGTGGGGATGGGTTTCCGGTTTTTATTGACCAGGCTTGTGGGGAAATCTGCCGGTGTTGTAGCTTGCTGTCTGTCCCTCCTGCTGCCAAAAAAAAACTCGCTACCGGGAAAAGAGTCGGGTAGTCCCTTAGTAGGCTAATGACAATCCCCTCGTTTGTACTACATGTGCGGCCGGTAGATAAAATAGTCGCGAGTGATAAGGTAAACAGAAGCTGAAGTCTGCAACCATAGGAATGCATAAAGCTATAGCTGAACCGATTGGACAAGGTAATGAGCGCCACAACAGGGCCTAGAAGTTCAATAGAAGAAGAGATGGGAGCGAGAGATAAGAACGCGCAAAAAATCAAAAATCAGATCATTCTTATAAGGTTCTGCTCCCAAGGAAGGGGTTCAGTTGTTTGATGCTCACCGGGTACTGTCTCGATGCCGATATTCTGCAGATCATGCCTGCAGCTTTCCAGCTGTCCTGGGGCCCAAATTTCATGTGGCCACCATATATCTACCTGCTGCACCTGTACGGTATTCCTGAGTACCTGGTTTCACTCACTTTGAGAGCGGTGATAGGAAGGGCCATCACCCTGATTAGTTTGAAAGTTGTCTGCTAGGGGAATAGGATTACTTATAAAAAGCTAACTTAGTCAATCAATGAACTCGGCCTTCCCTAGTTGAAGATAAACTACCTTTTATACCTTTTGGAGGTAGGGGGTGCAACAAAACTTCCTGAAAGCAGGTTAAGGGATATATATGGGTTCATGCTAGGCTGATATGGTCTCGGTTGGTTGCGCGGTACGGTACAGTCTAGTACTCAAGACCTTTTTCTCTTCTTCAAAGCATCCCGAACATGAATTACACCCGGCCAAGGATAAATTTTACGATAAGTTCCCGAAAAATCTAGTAATGTGAAGCCACGAAAAATAGAGTAAGTAAATTGCTTCCTTATTTGCCATGCATGAGACTCGGAAAAGGCCCCGGGAGTTCGAGCACGGGTGTTCTTACGGTACTTATCCTACAGGTATGTTGAAGAGGCTGCTGTTTTAACAGTGGAAGAGCGAATATCGACAAGTATTGGCAAGGGTTTCCCGTAATATCATATACCTTACTTAACTAATCCAGATTCGGGTGTGGTGGCCACCCACTAAACTATGGTGAGGGGCGTCAATGCTCGAGTACGATATCCTAAGTCAGGATGAATATCTGCCCATTGCCACTGTTGGCGTTCTTCATCACACCACCACGAAATGGCCGGAGCTGGCATCGCCGGACTGACGACCCAGACATGCCTGGATGGGTGAGTGAAATTGGGAAACTAGGGGTATCTCTCGTTGGTGCTTCCACCTTGCGGTTTTCACGGACCGCATGAGAAGTGTCAGGCCCCTTCGTTACAATAGACTTTTCTCCCATCTGCTACCAACGTCTCCGGTATATCCTTAGATTCCACAAGAACAGCCGGGTATCACCGGGAAATTTTCCAAGTGATCCCTCGTGCTACAGTAATAACAGCTTACAAGGGGAGGGACCCACGATTAGTATGTTGACTAGGATGATAATATGTTGATTACCGGTACTCGTAATGTCCTGATGTTTGTGGGCACAGCTACTATTGCATGCGGACAGGAGGTCAGCCGGAGCCTCAGGATTTTGGTGGATGCAATAGCAGTTGTGTTCACAAGCGTCAGGGCATTACGAGTAGTATTGGCCTGCCCTGCACACCATCGCTTGAGAGCCTGCTTGGTTCCGTTTGCTTTTTGAATCAGGCGTGAGGGGAATGTCTTGAGCGGACCCGAAGGGCGATGACTATATAAATACTATATCTAGCGTCCTCCCCCTAGAGCTGCTCGAGTAGCTCTCCCATTCGCAAAATCTTCAGCCCTATTCGAAGGATAACATTATACCTATCTGCTGCCAATTCTGGTGGAAATGGCAACAAATACTGAAGATCTCACAGAACTTTCCAACATTATCTCTACAAGCGTGAAGTGTTATCTCTCCCACGTCCCCACTCCACCCACCCTCCGACCGGCACCTCCAGTTCCTATGACCGAGGAGGCGAGCATCGAAGCAAGAAAATAACTCTTACTAGCATGTCGGAAGGTGGTTTCTCTAGTTGAGAGCCCTATTGAGACACTGGTGGGGATGGCGACTGCCTTTTATGAGACTACCGCTCTGAAATTGGCCTACGACATGAAGGTTGCGCATCACGTGCCCTTTGATGGGTCTCCCGTTGCTCTGGAGGAGTTAGCTGCGAAGGCAGGAGCGCCCGAGGAGCGATATGTTAGTTTTGTCTTCGTTATGCAGGATTAGTGAGTGGAGAATAACATGCTGATGTGTTTTTTCTCCTCGGGGGATGCAGTGCGAGTAATGCGAGCATTGACCTTCAAGTCTGTGTTTGTCGAGACGGCGCCGGGGTGTTTTGCGCATACTAGTGGCTCTGCGGCCGTCGGGATTCCTGGAATTGACGCCGTGGTTGGGCATTTGTGAGTAGTACTACCATTAATTCTCTATATATCTATTGTGAATTTTATTCACTCACCATTTCCTCCCTTCCACAACGTTGGAGAAGGCTTCACCTCGGGGCCGCACACCTCCTGTGTTTTGAGCGAAAATAACTTCGCGGTTCCCGAAGATGGTAGAAAATCGGCCTTCAGTCGGGCCTTCAATAGTATCCCATCCTCCCCCCTCCCCCGGCAAACCCAACACAACTAACACTCCTCTTAGCAAACAAGAGCTACTTCGAGTATGTCTACACCGATGACAAGCACATGGGCACACGTTTTGGCCAAGCCATGACACCCGGGAGCAGTGCCCCATTCAACCTCCACCCCTTCCATGAACCTCTTCTCTCAGCCCCAAAAGGCACAACATTGGCGGTGGAATCGGACACATCGCCGTCGCCGCAGCGCAGGAGTTTCCGAACTTGAAGTGCATTGTGCAGGATATTGGGATGGTGGTCGCTGAAGGACGCAATGGGCTTCCCGAGGGGCTTAAAGGCCGTGGGGAGTTTCAAGAGAATGATTTCAAAGGGCGGCCGATTGGTGGGCCTGGGGTTTATTACTATCATGGGCATATCTTGCATGATCATCCTGATCCGTGGGTTTCCATCTCATCTACTTTCTTGGGTCGGAGAACACTAACTGAGTGGGGGTAATATAGGGCTTATAGGGAGATCCTGTAGCACATTGCTAATGCTATGGACTCGAGCTCTAGAATCCTCATTCATGAGTACATCATGGATGAGTGTGTGGGCCCTGAGGGTGATAGGGGGGCGATCGCTTATGACCTTCATATGTTTGTTATGTTTAATGGTAAGGAGAGGACAGAGGCTCAATGGGCGGCGCTGCTGAAGAGCGTAGATGAGAGATTGGTTGTTGAGAAGGTGTGGGGGGGTAGATGTTGTGATACCGGGATTATTCAGGCTAGATTGGCTTGATGGCGCCCATTGAGCAATTCTAGTGGAACTAGGTGGGGGGCTTTATGGAATTTAATGTATGTATCGTGAGTTGCTGACATATCGCTCGATGAGGATCGAATTGCTTCAGGTATGGAATGCCCTACCTTATTTTACACTTTTCCTAGGCCCTGCCACCCACCTCGGTATCCAAGACTTTTAGGGTAATTAGAAACAATCTATTTTCTACCACCGAGGCCTCCTCGCTCAAACTCTGTACTATACGAGTAATGATACAATGAGTTAATCGCCCTCTTATTTCTCATTCCCGGGACTTTGGAAAACCCCCGGTACTCGGGTGCACTACTACTCGTGCTCGGGTACAACTATTCCTCGGGTACTACTCGTACGGCACTTGTACTACAGGTATATTGAAGCAGAGCTACTTTCTAACCTTGGAAGCGCGGGATCTCGACGAGCACTGGCAAGAGTTGCCGGTGTTTCCGTTATTGGCGTTCCTCGTTGCACCGAGCACGAAAATTGCGTTGACACGGGTAGACTGACAGCCCAGCCTGGTGTGCTCGGGTGGGTTTGTGAAAATCGGAAAGCCATAGTTGTTGGTTTTGTCTTGTGTTGCTAAACACCCCAGCCCCCATGCAGATCGTTTCAATACATTTTCACCCATCTTCCAGAAACTTCTCCAGCATGCCATTAGACCCCACAAGCACAGCTCCATATTCCCGGGCAAATCCCCACGTCATCCCTCATGTCGCAGCAACAGCATCTTTGACGATATGTTGATTACTGGTAGTATTGGCTTGCCTCGCACACAATGGCCTAGGAGAGTTCATGATTTCTTTTACTTTTTGAATTTGGAGGAGCACGTCTTAAACGGACCCGGGGGTAATGATATAAATACGGCATCCGACGCCCCTCCTAGCGCTGCTCGAGTAACTCTCCCATTCACAAAATATTTAGCCCTATTCAAAGGATAACATTATACCTATCTGCCACCAATTCTTCTCTTTAAAAAATGGCGACAAATACTGAAGATCTCACCGAACTCTCCGACATTATCTCTGCAAGCGTGAGGAGCTATCTCCCCCACGTCCCCACTCCACCAACCCTGCGGCCGGTCCCTCCAGTTTCCGTGACTAGCGAGGTGGCCGTCGAAGCAAGAGAACAACTCTTACTAGCATGTCGGAGGATAATTTCTCTGGTTGGGGGCCCCATAGAGACAGTGATGGGGATGGCAACGGCGTTCCACGAGACTACCGCTCTGAAATTGGCCTACGACATGAGGCTTGCGCACCACGTGCCTCTCGATGGGTCTCCTATTTCGCTAGCGGAGTTGGCTGCTAGGACGGGAGCCCCCGAGGAGACTATTTGTTAGTTTTGTCTTCAATATGTGGGGTCAGTGAGTGGAGAATAGAATGCTGATGTGTTTTTTCTCGGGTGATGTAGTGCGAGTGATGCGAGCATTGACCTTTAAGTATGTGTTTGCAGAGGCTGCGCCGGGGTATTTTGTGCACACTCGTGGCTCTGCGGCCATCGGGATTCCTGGAAGTGACGCTCTAGTTGGGCATTTGTGATTACCACTCCCTTTAATCCTCTCTCCCTATATGTATCTCTAGAATTTTTTATTTACTCACCACCTCACTTCCACAGTGTTCATGAAGGCTTCACATCCGCCCCACACACCTCCAATGTTCTACGCAAAAATAACTTCGCGATTCCTGAAGATAGTAGAAAATCCGCCTTCACTCGGGCGTTCAATAGTATCCCGCCCCCCTCCACGATAAGCCCAACACAACTAACCCACTTCTTAGCAAATAAGAACTTCTTTGAGTATCTCTACACTGATGACAAGCCCGTGGGCACCCGCTTCGGCCAAGCCATGATAGCCGGGAGCCGACCCCCATTCAACCTCGTGGAGCTCTATGAGCCTCTCCTCTCAGCCCCCGAGGGCACGACATTGGTTGATATCGGCGGTGGGATTGGACACGTCGCCATCGCCGCAGCCCAGAAATATCCGAACTTGAAATGCGTTGTGCAAGACATAGGAATGGTGGTTGGTGAAGGGCGCGATGGGCTTCCCGAGGAGCTTGAAGGCCGCGTGGAGTTTCAAGAGAATGATTTCTTCAAAGGGCAGCCGATTGGTGGGCCTAGAGTGTACTACTATCTTAAGCAAATCTTGCATGATCATCCTGATCCGTGGGTTTCCATCTCATCTACTTTCTTGGGTCGGGGAGCGCTAACTCAGTGGGGGTGATATAGCGCCTGTAGGGAGATCCTATCGCACATTGCCAAGGCTATGGACATGAGCTCTAGGATCCTCATTGACGAGTATATTCTGCATGAGCGTGTGGGCCCTGAGGGTGATAGGGTGGCGATCGCTTACGACCTTCATATGCTTGTTTTGTTTAATAGCAAGGAAAGGACAGAGGCTCAATGGGCGGCGCTACTAAAGAGCGCAGATGAGAGATTAGTTGTTGAGAAGGTGTGGAGACCCAAGGGGGGCGGCCCGGGGGTTGTTGAGGCTAGATTGGCTTGATTGCGCCCATTGGGCGATACTAGGTACCGGAAATCGTACTTGTGCTCTTGTATCCTTAGTAGGTACGAGTGATATCTTGTGACCGCTCTGTGTTAACAATCTATGTCCACTCGTATTTCTAGGCCCCACCTTCTTTCACTTCTGTTCTCCATTTTCTTCTTATTTTCTTTCCTCCTCTCCTTAATCTCTCTCTAAATTACTTTCCTGCTCCTGTCGCCTCTCTCCGCTCGCTCCCTTGTGACCTTATTCGACACGAGGACGCCACCTGTTGCCTTTTTCAAGCGCGGTACTAAACTACCTTCCTAGCCTGTAATTAAAGGTTGGGGACAGAGTTTTTTTCCCTGCGATTACACTGTTGCAATTGCGTCCTCCGCCAGTGGTAATGATGCGGTCGCTCATGGCCACTTGTATTATAGAGGATCCCAAATGCTTGATCCGAGTGCGTTCGGTTCCCAGATGTATCGATGTGATGCTGGTCGGATCCGAGAACTATGTTGGGGGTTTTTGTACCCTCCCCTTTTTTTCTCTCTTCCGCTTACTGAACTTGAGCACCGGTGAGGTTGGGCACTGGCATGCTTTATTAAGTGGGGTCTTAGGTCAGTGGAGTTACTATTGGGCATAAATTTGCTGTGCTTGTTCTGGGAGTGACAACAAGGGGCCAAAATGTAGAAAGCGCCTAACTCACTGGTTTCAAATGTTGAAATGGGGGAGCTGAATATTAAGCACTCTACAGAGAGATTCTGTGATATGATACAAAGGCCTATTTTGTGTGTAGTGATGGGCATAAGCACGACCGAGCAGATCACGGGGGTCATTCTTGATTATCGTCAGGTCGGGGGAACCACATGATCGAATGATTGGTCGAAGTGTTGAAAAACGATGGAATCAGCGAGCTCTATAACGGGGGCTTGGAAGAGCGGGAGGTCCTTAGAACTTCATTAAATCCGAGGCGCCAGGCTGACCCACTATCTACGTGGTGAAACAACAACATATATCTTCAGTAGAAAATGGGTCAAAGGAAACAACATGGAAGAACGGAGAACATAGATGAGAACAGAATTGCGTATCTAGTCAATTGATCGGGCGATTGCGTGGGGGAAGAGGTAAATAGGATGAGTTGAGCTGGACAGCATTAAAAAGATATTGAAGATTCTAACCCCCTATGTCGTACTCCAAAACGTGAAAAATACATACCCAAAAGTACTATTTCAACACAAAGGGGTAAATCCTGATCGACCGGTCGACCATGACTACTGCTCTAGTATTATTTGGGATCTCCAACTACACCGACTTTGCTCGGGTATTATCCGAGTCATTTTACGTGTTAGAATATCATTGAACCAAGCACCTTGGTTTTTAGTTTTGCAGCAATTGAGTTCCCTACTTTTCGTATCCCATATCTTATATCCAGTGTTTGGTTTTCTGCACGTTAGCATAAGGAACTGAAGGGTAAGAGATATCATGATATCCTTCAAGTTACCCGAGCATATTCGGTGAAGAGAGGGAGGATTCTGCTCCTATTTTAAAGAAGGAAGTGGCCTGGCCTAGAAATTACAGCACAATTATAAAAATTTGTTAAATCCACCATAAATAATTGCAAAATTTTCCTTGATAAAAAATATATTTTGATAGAATAATGTTGAGTATCTCTCTCCAAAGCTGCAAGAAGATTATATAATAGAAGTCCACCCCCTTGAGTTATAAGGCACGGGGGGGTGTTTTTGTACAAGAGAGCGGGACTATTTTGTAGGTTAACCTAAATTAACTGTGTGAAAACACCCCCCCTAGCACTTGCGCAGCCAAGTGAAGCTGGATATCTAAGGCGACAATGCCCATACATAGTGTCTGGGTTCAATTTGACTGCACTAGTGTAAAATTTGGGAAGCAAGCCATTTCTCTTCGCCGGTAACAATAGAATTTGCGGAGAAAGGGACATTTCACCTAAAAAGGCAAGCTCTCTTGTTGACTGAGTATAAAAAAGGAATACTCGAGTTTCTAGCTACTTTTGGTCTAAAACAAGCACAGTCATAGCGAAACTTTAGCCAATTCTTTTATTTCGCACCAATAGTAGACTTGCCTTGCAGTACTGTACAAGATGCCCCCACCACACTGCACGAAACCTTTGCCACCGTAGTTGGTATCGGTGGGCGGACAGCTGGACCCCTGTACTCGGGTGTGTGGGGAAAAGTTAGAAATATATTTCTGTTGACCCCACACGATTACCGGTATAGAAAAGGGTTAACTGCATTTTTTTCAGACTTTATTGATAGGCTCCAGCACAAACTACCACCCTAGCGGTATTCCCGCCATTCTGGACCCAGAATTTTCTAGGCGATAACGAAAGGTAACTCTCTCCACCCCTAGTCGGGGAAAGCTGGAAGGGCCCCGAAGGAGGCAGGGTGCTCGAACATGACCTTTAGGCTATGATGCATTCGTTGGGCTACTGGGTTGGCTCAGGGCACTGCTTGACACTTTTGTGTCAAAATAATAAGAAACTGAGGTGAAACAAGCAATTGCGTCAAAATCAGAACCGCATGTGAAGGAGTATTTCTAAGCACTGTATAAAAGGTTAGCCTATGGCGTTTTATTGCGATTTGCTAAGATAGAAATCTTATTTGACAGTGCTACAAGTATCTGGCAAGTAGAAGTCGAACACAGGGGGGATCTTGGGAGCTGAATTTTGCATAGGGTCACAGATGCGCACAGACAATTCGCCATACAAAATGTTGACCTCTGTGTTCTGGTTCTTCATGCCGGGGACTTGTACTCGTAGTGCTACTCAGTTTTGAGTTTGTATGGGCGCTCAGACAATTGCAGGGGTTTTACCATATATATTTTTAATCCCTGTTTCCGGATAATTCTTGCCTGGGACGAGTACAGTACTACTTGTAGGTGCTCCTCGGTTAATCCGGTAGAAGGGGAAGTGCCCCACATATTCTAGGATTTCCTCGACCGCCAACTCCAAGGATAAAAGGGCCACGAGCAAGGTTTGGCACCTGTGAGCTTGGGTATCTCTTGTACTCGTACTGTACCGGGTTCCTCACATTTTTAGCGCGGTGATGGGCTAAACCATCAACCCAATCAGTTCAAACACCGGCGTCACCCATTAAAGGAATAAGTTCACCGGTAGGAAGCTGAGCTAGCCAATCAACGGACATGGCCTTTCTTTGGGTGAAGATACTCAAGTAAGCCACCCTTTACCCCCTCCGGAGTTAGGAGGTGGAACAACCCCTGTTCCTGAAAAACGGGTTAAGGGATGCATCGTTATTCCATCCACCAAGTACCCACCAGTGCTTTACTTGTAGGCCTCCCAGAAACACCTTCGCACACCAAGGCTGGTACCCATATTCGAGTACTAGTATTTTCCAACCAGGTTTCCATGTGATCCCTCGGGCCACGGCAACAGCAATTTACAAGTACCCAGACCCACTTTAGGAGCCCTCGTCCGGGCAGAAGTGCCAGAGAATTTCGGACGGA
>Ga0307510_10009331_pt1 | contig 11689 bp, 11 predicted proteins | sample 12_EM_MG_FD_207224 | JGI IMG/M metagenome (GOLD analysis project Ga0307510, IMG submission 207224) | Populus trichocarpa ectomycorrhiza microbial communities from riparian zone in the Pacific Northwest, United States - 12_EM | ecosystem: Host-associated > Plants > Roots > Unclassified | place... | reverse complement strand
GGCGATGGCCAGCCCAACCATGATTGTAGCCTTAAACCCATATCTCTTGAGCACCGTCCCCCCAACCAACTGTGGCGCAATAGCATACGCTCTACTTCCGTCAGAAATCAAGCCCGCGAGGCACCACGGGGAGGAACGAACCCAAAATAAGCGGCGTGCAAACCAATGTACTGCTCAGTCGATATGCCAATAAGCTTTTCAAACCGCTTATTCAGCGTATCCACAAAGCCATACGCAAGCCCCCATAGGAAGAACAGTCCAGCGACCTGGCACAGGGGCCGAATAGATTCTCGCACACTGAGCGCCAAGGCAGACTTTGGCCTCCCAATATCGAAGAATCCTGGTGGGCGGGCATCCGCACTGAGACCAGCAGGGGCTCCGGATGCGTGGATCAGGCCGGTTGTCGTGGGGGTATCACCCGTGAGGCCGATGCAGCTTGGGAATAATTTGGCAACCAGCGGCTTTATCATGGGGATTGAGGCGCAGAATATTCCAACGTTGACTTCGATTGAGCTCCACATGAAAGAGAGCGAGCCATCCCCTATCTCAATTAAGCGAGGTCACACAAGGAAGTTTAGAAAGCTCACAGTTTAACAAGCCAGTAGAAACCGCTCTCTGGAAGAAATGGATTCTCACGGTACCAACTATTGTAGCACTGTTCGGCACGGAATTGTCAACCCTCCTTCACTGCTAAGGGCAAGCCTCCCGGAAGGCGAGGGCAGTTCACTCACAACCCTCCCGCAGCAAACAGCATGATCAGTATGACCTTCTGTTTCTTGGGCAACCTCAAAGAAGTCAAAATCGGCATTGGCAGAATGAGTATCGCCAGATCCGTTATTAGATTTATAGGACCAGAAGCGTAAAGTAGTTTATATGTCGACATGCATTTGAAGGAAGGGGGAAGAGAAGATTGAAATGTTGCCGAAACCTGAGCATTGTTAATTGTCAACAGAACTCAGCTAACACCCACGGATATTAAAGACAAATAGGACACCCACAGGATCACACTGAAAAGCAATCAACAAGGTCAAGGTCAGCCCAGTAACGTTAACCACCGCCAACGTCGTCAAATTAGCAATTCTCAGAAGTCTATAATTCTTCGAAAGCCCAAGGTAAAAGATCAATATCGATGTCTTGGTCGCCATGAGAGCAGGGTTCTAAGACAAATAAAATGTTAATCAAATAATCTCCCGACAAAAAAAGAAAAAAAATGCCAGTACAAAGCTTCAGGAGGCTTACATAGAGAAGCGTGTATGCGAACCGAGCCTAAATTTCGGGTCAAAAAAGAAAAAACAAAAGGTCAGAAGCATATCCAAAAAACCCGTTTTATGTCAAAAAAAAAGAAGACGGATTGGATTGGATTAAACCGGCTAACCTTGCTTGGTGGTGCCGTGAGGTCATTTACAGAATCATCATGTTCACCGAGACCGAATCTTGTAGCTATTCATGACCACTTAGAAAACGACTGCATGATATCGAAACTCCTTAAGCTCAGAATTATACGTAGCATACCTAAGCATATCGTGAAGGACATCGCAAACGACAAGACCTAAAAAGGATCAAAAAAATCGAAATCAGCAAAAATTCCTCCAAAACAAGGAATAGTGCCCCATCCCCCCTTCTCTAGCACCAGAATTAATTAATCGTGATCCATACCCAAGCAAGCACAATAAGCCAATCGTCCGCCCTAATCTTCCTCACGATCCACCCTCTTGCCACCAACCTTAGCAGCACAGTGACGAACGACAAAGCCACCACTCCCGGTATTGAGGCTTTCAGGAGCGGTGCTCTCGAAGCAACATCTAATTCCCTTCCTCCCGCATTTACGTTCACCAACATGGATATGATGTAGGTCCCCTCGAGTGGAGGGTGTCTACGGAACAAATCATCAAGGGACAACCTTATTAGGGTTGCCCTTCAGTTGGAGGAGACGGAAGATTTTCTTAGAAGTAAAAGGCCCAATCCACACAGGTCGTCGCGAAGAATAAGAGGTAGAAGAGGGACCTTAGCGCCCCGATAAATAGATATATGTAAAAATTCTGGGGGGAGAAGAGAGAGTAAATAACAAGACCCAAGGGGGAGGGGGAGGACTAGAACGGGGCGCATAAAACTATGTTGCCTAAGCTCAACCTAGAAACCTGGTATTGAACTAGATTGTAGTAGCACTCCTGAGGCTACTGGTATGTATTTATCCAACCGATGCTAGCATACCCCAGCCGGGTATTGCGTGGGGCCCCGCAGTCTTTAATATGGCAATTGCCATCAAGACTCGAGAATTGAAAATAATAATGATAATAGTAATAGTAATAACAATGGTTCTCTCCCTCCCTTAGGGCATGGCCGGCTGCTGCTAATATAATAGGCTTCTCCAAAGTGAAAAAAAGGGCAACGATTATGTCGTGACCTGCGCCGTAAGATACTCTACGTCAGGTTTGTTCATCCAAGCAAGTATTAAGGTTAGACTCGCTATCCATATCCAATCAGAGGTAATCGGGCTGGGAGCTGATCTTTCATCTCTGGTATGGGTAGGTAGAAGAGAAGGGTTCTGGGGTAGGCAAGTAGGGCGAAGATACTTTGGTCCGTTGATGCAACCGCGGGCGCTGGCATAATTGCTAAAATTTCTATCTTAGTATAGCACTGCACTTTATTTCGCTTAATTCTTGCTAGATCCAAGCAACGTGCCGCAGGTCATGGCCTGCGTCCCACTTCAGGGATAGCGCAAGGTCAAAATTCTGTCAGTATAAAACAAGTTAGAGATCAAGACCTCCCTTCATGAGGTAAATAGCAGTATCTCATCCTAAGCCACTTTATAAAAGATCAAGGTAACAGTAAACTCTTCCTGAACCCGCGAAACCCCTATATTTTAAGTTCGCTTGTCGCTACAGCAAACACAGTTGTCACAGGGATAACGATCCCTAAGTCAGCTTTCGAAGTCTGTAATATCAGCGTAGAAAGAAGCGCTTCCAGCCCTCAGCGTGTGACACACTTCGAACAACACCAGTATCGCACGGAATTGAGGTCCCGGTTACTTGCACTCGGCTCTCCTAGTGCCGGCACGAGACCTGAAAAATGGAGAACCTTCTTTTCGGTTTGCAACGTGAACTCTGTTCGACCGGTTACCTCGCCGATGTTCCCCCCATTGTTGGGGGTTATCTATTGCTAGAACAAGTATTTCCCCGGCTCCCGCGGCGGGAGACACCCTTGGTGAGAAATCAGCTTAGTGTTCCTAAAACCTCAGCTGTTTACCAGTGTATAGCACTAAGACCACAGGAGGCGAAAAAGACATGAGGAATAAGGATGTCTTGTTGATGCGGCTGCGGATCTGAACGTGCCCATCTTGTCGCAATAAAGGAAGGATACTACTTAGCGGTAATGAAAACTACCGTATATTAATATATGGTAAATAGAAGTAGAAACAAGGGCCTGTTTACGGCCGTCGTAATAAAATCTCCCTAACAGCTTGTCGCAAGACCCACTTCATCCTAGCGCGGACGAGTTAAAGTTGGGCACTTTACGTGGGAATTGGCATCTTAGGTGCCCAATTTCAACTCCGCTTCAAGAGTACCTAACTAGCCAGGCAGAGAAATAGGTTAAGCAATATGTTATTTGCTCGTATCGTGCCTACTTGTATGTAGAGGAACATGCCATGTCGGGTTCAGTTGTTTTCAACCATCTCAAAGTTCGGTTAAACCGATTCAGCCGGTCGGCTGACCCTAGTCCAAGCTCCAGGGACCAGGTCTCGAAGGAGCTACAGGGGGAGGAAAGGGAAGGGATGGGGTAGGGACTGAAGAAGATAGCCCATGTCTCTACTGCTGCTACAATTGTAAATAAATCACTATGCATCACTTTATGTTTAATCCCATTGATCTAGGATGCCCGTATTAAGAGCTTCGCCCATAGGATACGGTACCAAGAAGGACATCCACAAGTATTGGGGTCCAAAGTCTCGGAGCTCTACAGAACTTGATAGTGCCTTTGCCGCGCTCGCCCGGTGGTAGAGTGAGGGTAACACTTTTGCATGATACAAGTATTTCCCCACCTCCTCTCTTGCCCCCCTCCACATATCCAAGGACACCCACAAACCGGTTCCGAAACAGTTGCACGGAGCATGCCATACGGTGTGGCATGGCATCGTGAGGAAATAATGAATTCGTCGTCGTAGCGCCCTCCGACGTTCCTCATATTTGGCCAAGCCCTGAAAATGTGGGATTACCGTATTCTTCCAAACGCTGCATTTCATAAACAAGGAGGTTTGATTTCGGGTATCACCCTCGAGAAATCTGACATGGCCCCCGTGGCATTTGGGGTATTGAGACCGGTACTCGTCCCCAGCAAATAGTGCTTGGGCACAGGTTAATCCAATATTCATATGAAGTGCATGGGAGCTGTACTGTACAGTACTCGAGTACCTACCCGGCATCCGCCCCAACAGCATTGCGTTGGAAAAATAGATGGCGAGTCATCCGTGCTTCTCTGTGGCGCAAACAAGTTATCATCACTAGTACTGGTACAGTGCAGCACTTCTTGCTAGGGACGACTAAGTGTTAGAATTTTGCAATTCTCACCTGAGGGGTTTTTGAAATTTGTTTTTGTAGTCGACACAGGTTCCACTTCCCCGACCACTTCTAGTTCAAAAACTTGTTTGAGCATGGTTTTCTCGGCTTCCCGGCCGCTCTGAATGGAGGGTCTCAATCCCGGTAATCCTACAGCCACGGTGACCCATATCTAATTGATCGGCTAGTCATATTATTGCTTACCTGGGTTGGTCATTCCCTCCAAAAACCTTATGCGCTGCGATAAATTCATATGCCTTCGGCGACCGTTGTATCATACGGGTATTACACCACATCTCTTCGGGGAGCCCGATTTGCGCTAGAGATGCCTGACAAATCGCACTTCACTGTTTGCCTAAAGTGTGGGGATGTTAGGGTCTTCTCGCCTTCCCATTTAGCTGTTGTCCTGAACCCCAATCCGACTTTTACAAAAAGATATGGTGCGAGAAAGGTGAAAAGGGTTCGTTCACCACCTTGTTCGGTCCACCAATCATAGACATAGAAATCGCCGCTATTGTTCTTAGAAGCCACGGGGTTTAGGCAATTTAAGTTGTGGCTTGTGTATGAAAATGAGTTTCAATCATGGTTAATTCAATTGATATTGCCATAATGCGAACAGGGGAGACAAGCTCACCGCACTATCATCTTGCGGCATACAGTGGACAGACATTTGCATCATGCTGAGTAGCCACAATCCCTACTCATGTTATAGAAAAGAGGCACACTCGAAACAGATACCGCTAATAACCCGAAAGAATGACTCTGCACACAACTGTTCATCCTGCAGAATTATAAGGGCCTTACGGTGCGGCATAGTTTTGATCCTCCACAAATAGGACAAGAGAATGAATCCACACCAAAGATGCAGGTGTCTAACCCTCGGCTCTATTATGTTTGCAGAGACACAAATTCCAAGACACCTTGTGTTTGCCGCTTATCAAAAAAAAAAACATTCTGCTGGGTCCAACCCGTAGGGGCAGGGGAGAGAATATTTGAGAGTATATGCTTTTCAGGGGTTCTAATGCAGAAGGGCGATATCCAGGAGTTGGGAAATGACATGCTGGACCCCTCTACCACTATGGGTCATTGTATCGAGGCTTTCTACAAGCACTAGACAAGATTTCCATCGACTGCAATTCTGAGCCCCCGGCTTTGAAAATTAAATTATCCTAAGCAACTCCTACAGTTTAATGAAAGTCGCCGATAGCACTATAGCAGCAAAGGGGAAGTTTCCGCCAGTATTCCTGCAAGTAATTTAGACCCAGAGCTCACATTATCATTCTCTTGGAAATGGGGCGAGGGTGCCCTTCGCGTTAACGTTTCTCTTCTCAAGAAGGAGAAAGTCTTCTGTCTGCTGATCCCCTAAGGTGGTTTTACTTACAAAGGCTCGCGGCCAGTCCGTGCCATGTCATCTTCTTTTGTACCGTAGGCGGGGTCAACTTGTGCGGAGTTGGATAAAAAAGCTCTTTTAGTAGCAGAATCCACGGGGTGTAAAGAATTCCTTAGTGGCCTGAGGAGCAAGACATGGGGTCAACCAGACGCCGTGGAAACATCCCTCAATCTAGATTCCCGATGTGCCCCTCTTTTCCGCTGATAATCACGGTTTGCCTCCATTCGCTGGAGTTTTGGGGGCTACATACTGCAGCTTGTCTCCCCGTTAATATAAAATACCATATTAGTGATAGGTGGAGGAGCATTGTCTCCCTACTAGTCTCAACCTTAACTCTTAGGGGAGGGATAACCGGTCAAGTGCTGGTCCTCTCCCATTGAGGGTTATAATTTGAGTCCACTGATACGCATGGATGGTTGGCCATATATTTTTCTAATCCTTGTGTTCGGATACGGCACCTCCCGTCCTAGACGACTGCCAGTATGTACACCGGGATAGAAGTAGGCGATCGGACAGACAGGGATAAGAAAATATATGCATCCCATATATTTTCTTATCCCTGTCTGTCCGATCACCCACGTCCATACCCGAGCATGATATATCCAAACCACGTTAGCCTCCCGGTGATATAATAACGGTTATCGCTAGGTCATGTTAGCAAGATTATGCTCCACGGTAAAACAAGCCTCCTAACACATAGCAGATACCCACCGAAATATTCACTAGGCTGTTAAGCTGTTAAAAACTCCCATTTCTAACATTCTGTAAGCACGGGCATTCCGTTCGCTATTCTTGTTTGGTGGGCATCATACTTGTACGACTACGGTATGATACCGGTACTATTCATCCTGGTCGAATCCTTCCCGTCCCTCTGGCATCATAACATAATTCACTGGTACACCGCAGGGCGGAATCCCGCTACAAGTACTGTACAAGTACATGAGAGCCGCGGCGGGAAGCAGCTAATCCAATAAAGGTCACTCGACAGCAGGCTAACGCTATCGATTATCTGTAGGGATGTTCCTAGGAGCAGGTAGATGGGGATAGGTCAGGCACTCGTAGACCCTGGAGTGCTCGGGTTACTTGTAGACAGGGTTTAAACTATCAAAGCCCGCCCCCGCCAGCACTCCTGTCACGACAGGTTGAATCATCTTCTACCCTTGACAGTGTTAAACTCCAAAACCCTTGCCTGACCCGCCACTGACCTCGGTACCGAGCACAGTGAAATCTCGTGAACTCCACTACTGGTATCAGATTATCAGCGGGAATCAGCCCGGCAGCCAAGGGTGGGTTTCGGCTGACAAGTTACCGGAATTGCGAATGCCAGTTAATATCATTAGATTCAGCACCTCTCGAGGGGCGATCTTATCCTATGTCGGGAAAACGCTAGTCCTTATTCTCCGGAGCGTCTCTGACTCTCTGAATCCGGAGATTACAGGGCTTGCGTAGAATACCGGTACTGGTAGTAGATTTTGCAGTGCCGATACAGCCACTCGGCAAAAGCCTTCATGAAACAGAGTTTCTCTTCTACGGAGATTATGGTGGCCTTATGGGGCGCTATTGCGCAATTGGGGTTTGTGTGGTGGGGGGACGGGTTTCACGAGGAGTTTTGCCGAGTAGCTGTAGAGTCTTGAACGGGGCAACCATCATCTTTGGTTTCCTATAGAAGGCTCGACAAAGAGCTGTTGAACGGTTATATAAGGTTAAACAGCAAAATATATCCCTGTCCGTTCGGGTTGATTGTTCCCTACCCTTTGAACCGGATCTCTGTGATACCTATAGGTCTGTCACCCAAGGTTAACAACTGTTGGTTCGAGTTAGGAGTTTCATGATACTTGTACCACCAGCCGATTCCGCAAACTGCGGGAAAAATAAGCCGACCAACAGGGCTCATCACCTGAAGGCATGGTAGACTCAACTCTGAGCACCCCATATACTTTTGCCGTCCACGATGATAGTTCTCCCCATTCTTTTACTTTATCTCTGCCTTCCTTCATTTTCGTCTCACTGCCTCAATCTTGCCCACTCATACAAAATTTGCAACCCACCAGGTGCTTTACTAAATGCCTCCTATGACACTCAGGCAAACCATGCTGGCTGAAGCGCCCAGAGCTATTGGGAATTTTAGCACGGCAGTGAGTGGGGGGAAGAGGTAAGGGGGAATTGTTTGTCTGGTGGGATTGGGGAGGAATAGACGAGTGGGGTAGAGTTGAGTAAGGCTGTGGGGAGATGGTTGTAGAGGTGAGAGCAGTGATAACATTAGATGCAAGGTCGAAAACGGAGCTTGCGATTGCCATTGAAAACCTAAACCTTCAAACGGACCTCACAAGGGGGCTAGACTTTTTGGCCTGCCACGTTTACCGGCGTGCTCCGTTTCCCGAGAGCAGATTTTTGACGCAAATTTATGGTTAGTTACTTCGAAACAATAATGCTATCGTGTTATGGCATGTTAATTAGTCAATGACTGCCAGGGGCATGAGTTAATGAGAAGCGATCACACAGAGGTCGCACTCCCGAATTTTTTGGAGTCTACCTAACCTAAAATTCTTGAGATCCACTATCTCCGCCCCATAATCTCGGGGTCCTAGGACAAAAAGCTCCTGAAGAGGATTAGCGTTTTTCTGGGACAGTAACAATAACTATACAAGACTAGCGACAAGGGCCCGTTGGACCCCTTTAACTGGTATTCGCAATTCTGTTAACTTCTCAAGCTACCAGAAACCCTATCCTAGGCTAACTGGTGATTTCCGCTAATAATATGATAGGGGCAGTTGCATGGCCTGTCCATCGTTCAATAGTAATCATCACTGATCTTGAGCAAGAAGCTCGAGAAACACCTCCTTCATGCTTTGCAAGAACTACACGATATGGGAGATCATCGACCGAGCAGTCGGGGGAGGATTGAACCCTCCATCCACAGCGATGTCTCTTCACTCTCTCCGGACCCTCTAGCATTCACGCGATACAAACCACGAGCCAGCCTTGGAACCCCGCACGCATGGCGGGTTTTCTGCTATTGGGATCATGCCTGATATTGGCGGGTTAGCTTGAGAATTCTAGAGCGTGGTAATGAATCCTCGCTTGAAAAACATCACCTCCTCGATCACTATGGTCGGACGCGATAATGATCTTCGTCCCATAGTTTGGTTCAAGGGTTCCTCGGCGGCAGTCCGTTGTCACCAGCAGGGGCTCATCACGAGTCCATTCTAATTTCACCATGCTTGGACTGAGCCCTCTCGATTTAGTAGCTTCCTGCAGAGTGCGCGAGTGACTACTCTCAGTAGAGCAAACTTCCCTCAACGGGTGTACAGTATGATACTTGCGCCGCCATAGAGAGGAGGGTCCCTCTCGGTTACGACCGGCGGGGTAGTGGGTTGAGGTCAAGTATAGAGTGGGCCCACTTCCTCAAAGCGCATGATTCACTACCTTTTGAAAAGGGTCAGGGCTCTTCATCACTTTTCAATATATGAAACCCGACTTGACCAGCACCCCCCCCGAAGGCTTAACTTAAACGAAGCATCCATGCCGATGCTATTGTGATCCTCAATACGGTTGCCGCTCCCGAGTGGCAAACCTCGAGATCTCAGTATCCCCTTTATTTAGATTTTCCTTGTTCGATAACCCCAACTAGTTTTCGGGGTTCCGACCGCCCCGCAACTCCTAAGGACTCGGCGCCGAACTTGTTTTTATACCCAAGTGGCAGGTTAATAGAAAGAAACGTCTAGGGATTCCAAAATTAGGGGGCAGTCCAAGCCCCGAACACACATACCGCAGTTTTCGAACTAGTGAACACTGAGAAAGGAATGAAATCGATGTTGAGGTCGCCGCAGCCGTCCTGATACACACAAAACAAACAATAATCCCGCACACCCGGGAAACAAAAGATTCTCGCATGCAAATTGTGGGGGGCTAAATCTGATCGATAACTGCTTGGCTCTATGATAGATACAGGGAGTGTAAGTATTATTATTATTACCATCTGTCGCTTAACTACCCCGCATGCTACTTGCGTGTGTTTAAAATCTGGTGGCTTTTACAGTGCCTCACCCTCGATCCGCGGCAAGGATTTCACATTTTCCCACTAACAGGCAAATTGGAAAAACTACTCGCACACGCCGTGGATATGTCTCGGAGAAGATCAAGACCAACCGCTGCTACCCATATAACTTTATAGTAATGTTGATAGGTGCCCGGAATTCGCGTGACTTTACAAAACACGGAACGGATACAAGACCTGTGTTTTATTCATCGAAGCTTGCTAGGCCTATACATAATCTATCATACTAATAAACCTATATACCGTTACATATGCGACCGGAAACCCCGAGAGCGGATTAGACACTGCACTAAGATAGCTTGAGGAATCTCCGCCTACCCGTCAACGGCTGAAGGGGGGGGGATACATATCGTCACTAAGGCTAAATGGGTAACTTAGGACTCCCGTTTACTCGGATATCCACGATATATAAGAGCGAACACTTTGTACTAGGAATAGAGATGTCAACACAGAGGGCGCGGAATAGCTCCAGCAGCCAGCTTTCTCACAATACTCTCATCCACCGCGGTGGCTATCTGTGGATATTCTCTAGAAGTAAGGGGCTCAGATTCTGGATACATGCTTTTAGGACAAGACAGAGAATTCAGCAGCCCCCAAGGACAGCAAATGGAGAGCAGGGTGAGCGGGGTATACTGCTGAATTATTTAGCTTCACAGATGAGAATCGTTTGGCTTACTTCTTAAATTACAATGGCAGTGCTCGTCTCTCAGAGTAGTATCATACTTCTAGAGGTATAGAATAATCCCCTATCTCGCTAGTTCATCATAAGTTCTCACCCGTTCTAGCACCTCCACATATACCGAAGGTCAAGGATGCGCACGTTTTTGCCTCCCATTATACCGCATCAGCCTACGCGGTTATGCCATCGGCGGAGCTGTTTGTCCGAACTCCCTAACTCCTCAAATACCTTCGACAGTGATTGGCTTGTCGTTTCCAGTAGTAAAGGGTTATACCCTCTGCTTTCCAGCCCGACGCCGCAACACCCTCTTTCCTCACACTTTTCCCTTCAGGCACCTCATACACGATATCGATCGGTACGAGCGATCTTGGCAGCGGTTGCATCACCACTGGCTTGCCGAACGTTGGACTCACCAATTTTACCCAATATGCTATCGATGTGGTTAAAGGTTTGTACGGCCATGGAGGAGGAAACTCCAGGATGCTAAGTCTTGTACTGATTGGCAACGGCTTAAGGGGGGTTCGCCATATGATACTACGGGAATCAGTGCCTACTGTGATGTTAATGGAGTGTGTGTGAGTTTTGGCCGGCCCCCAAGGAGGCCGTGAGCCAAGACTAACATGCTTGAGGTATGATACATTATAGACGGGGGCTTGTTTTACTGGTCAACGGACTTCTCCTTTTAGAGCAGGTTACGGCAGTAGAGTTATGCTATAGAGGCATCTAACACTGTGCAATGAAAAGGACAGGAAGGTGGGTAGTGTGCTGCTAGGGCATATATGTATGGTGTTTCGGGCCGCTGTAACAAACACATTCCCGACGGTGTTTCGTTGAACGGGGAACGACTAATCGTAGTGTGTATCGTGATCGTTGACTATCTTCATAGTCTCGTTGGAGGTAGTCTTATCGCTATAAGACCGGAAGGTACAAAGTCCAATCGCTAGAGGACTAGGTGCTCGCGTTCGAGCCGTAGAGGTTTGCGTAAGAAGTAGAGTAATAGGTTTGTATAT
>Ga0307510_10009330_pt1 | contig 11692 bp, 4 predicted proteins | sample 12_EM_MG_FD_207224 | JGI IMG/M metagenome (GOLD analysis project Ga0307510, IMG submission 207224) | Populus trichocarpa ectomycorrhiza microbial communities from riparian zone in the Pacific Northwest, United States - 12_EM | ecosystem: Host-associated > Plants > Roots > Unclassified | place... | reverse complement strand
TAATTTATCATTTTTCGATGATTGAATACTATGATATATATATTTATTTTGAGAAACACATTTTCTAGTTCATGTTGAATCATGAATTACTTCTGATCCGTGGATAAATTGTTCATATTGGATGTTAAATCGTCCTCTTGTACTCTATATCAGACTTGCAAAAGATTGATTTGCAGTAAGAAGAATTCAGTTGTTCAAAAAAAAAAAAGGTTGCAAGAAAAAGAAGATAAGATGGCTACTAACTACTCCTAATAAGTTTTAATTAATTTCAATAATTTTAGTAGCTAACTAGCTATAGGAATTACCCCTAGTCGCGGGTTATGTATTTTTATTTTTTATTAAAAAATTATATATATAGGTTTTCTCAACGCATTTCTGTAGTTTAAAAAATATAAATGCAAATGAATTTTTTTGTGCATACATATAATCAAATAAATCAAGAACTATATGTGTGAATAAATAAATAAAAAATCATTAACGATATCTAATAATAAATCTTGAAAAATTAAGAATCAAGTGTAAATCAAGATATGTAATCTTGAAAAACAAGACATTTACCCAGTTGTATTTGCTAAATTTATTCATTAAAATAAATTTTTTATTAAAGTAAACGATAATAGAAATAGAGACACAAATTAAATTGATCGAATAAAATCAAATAAAAAAACATAATGCAAGGCTGCACATATTATAAATATTATATAAAAATATTTTTATATTTTCAAAAATAAATTCATCCATATAAAAGATTAAAAAAAATATAAATAAATTAGAAAAACTCTTCAAATTTAAATACATAACTAAAAAATAATCATTATTTAAAAGAGGCTCTTCAAATAAAATAAAAAGGAGAAAATATATTAATTTAAATTTTTCACAGTTTATTTATAATAATAAATAAAAGGATAAACAATGTAGCTTTGTACAGTAAAAATACTTAATGTAAGTACTATTATTACCTAACCAATATCGAAACTATACTAGTAAGTCTAGAACCGTGTGAGCAAAGTCCTTATTTACCACATTTCAACTAGGGTGGGTCCTACATATAAATTGGTTGGTGTAGTGTTGTATCAGTGGAGGAATTTAAACATCCATATTTGGTACTTGTCATTTGCATCGTCTTCAACCTTCACCCACCACCATGATTAATTTAACTTCTATACATATGAATGATTTTGACAATACTAATTAATAAACAAAAATAATTCCGAATTTATATTGTTTATTTTTTTTTTCTTTGCTCTTCTCTTCCCCCCTTTATTCAATCAACTATAGTTTGTAATTTGACCCGTATGCATGCTAACAAAATTTGAAAACGATCTATAGTGTAAAAAACAATGACATTTGATATCAAAAATCACCACTTGTGCGCGTATGTATACACTTATTTAATTTTTAAATTAATATTTTTTTAGTGTTTTTAGATTATTTTGATGTGTTAATATCAAAAATAATTTTTTTAAAATAAAAAAAAATTATTTTGATATATTTCCGAGTAAAAAATACTTTAAAAGGTAATAGCAACTATACTCTTAATTAATACCCCCTAAAAAAACACATCTTATTATCAAATTGCGTTGTAGGGGGTGTTTTAAAATATGAAAATGGATGCTATTTAAAGTATTTTTCATTCAAAAATATATAAAATAATATTTTTTATTTTAAAAAAATTATTTTTAACATCAGTATATCAAAATGATCCGAAAATATAAAAAAAAATAAAAAAATTTCAATTTTTTATAAAACATTGTTTGGAATGCAAATAATTAAATAGCATCAAAATTATCATTTTCATTTTTCTATTGAATTTCAGGCAGGACATCAGTATCTAGGTAATATTTAAAAAAAAATGCTCTCACAATATTTACTTCAATTCAAATCCAAAATATAATATTAGAAATTAATGATCTAACAAATAAAAACTCCTCAGAAGACGATTGTCTGGTTAAGGTAAGGCATGAAAAATATTAAATAGCATATCGTCTTGTTTGATTAAGGTGTAGATTAGGTAAGATTATTAGGAAAAAATAATTATGTAGTAAGTAAGAGTATATTAGTTTCGTACGTAGAGCGTGTCGGCTGTTAGGCCATTTCAAAAAAATACGGCTCGCATTACGCTAATTGCTTGTTGACTTCTAACTCTTCAGTGTTTATCCTTTTTAGTAAAATGTTTTCTTTAATAATTCAATATTATTGGCCGGTCCCAAAGTTTTATGTTAGTCCTTGTGTTTGTATCGATTTTTCAAAATATTTGGAAACAAGATGTTTTTTTATTCATGATAAATTGCCCCTCGTGATCTAGTATATTTATTTTTTTCTCTTAAGGTATATTAAAAATATTTATATGAGAAAAAAAAAAGATATTATGAAGTTGTTATTTTATTTTCATTTAGACACTAACATGTGCTATGTTCAAGAATATGAGCTACCGATACAAAATGTTTGACATTACAACAATGCCTCCTTGACACGTGAAATTAAGATTTTTTTTTTTAATCATATAGTAAGTAGTCCAATGGTAAAGGTTTGGGATCAAGAGTTTTACTCCTCCTGTAGTCTCAAGTTCGAGCCATGTAGTTGTTAATATGATGGCCACTGGAGGCTTACATTGTCGTTAACTTCAGGGCCCGTGGAATTAGTCGAGGTGCGCGCAAGCTAACCCGAACACCCACATTAATAAAAAAAAATTCATTTTTTTTCTAACCATCTAGTAGGTGGCTCGATGGTAAGATCTTGGGACCAAGAAACTTACTCCCCCTGTAGTCTCAAGTTCGAGCCATGTGGTTGCTAATATGATGGCCACTAGAGGCTTACATGGTCGTTAACTTCAAGACCCGTGGGATTAGTCAAAGTGCACGCAAACTGACCCAGACACCCACGTTAATAAAAAAAGAAAAAAGATTCTTTTTTTCTAAGTTTAGAAGTGGGGGGAGAACTATATTATTTCATAAATAACTAACACCAATTTATTTTCGGAGAAAGATAAATACAAGGGATACAAGAGAGTTACAAGTGAAAGTGAAAAAGAAATTATTTTCATAAAATAATCTTTGATGGGATCTAATATTATTTTCTTTTTTTCTTGTGTTTACTTATTTCCCGGATAATTACTCCTGAATTAATATATAATTTCTCAGGTGACAAAAATTCAAGGAGATTATAATATTTTTTATGCACAAAATTTTCAATTTCCTGAAGTAAATAAACAATCTTTTAAAGATTTAATTTAAAAAACAAGGGAGTGTTTTCTAAGGAAATAAATTGAATACTTGAGCTATCCATATTGTTGATAAAGATTAGATGTTGTGGATCAAGAAAGATAGTCAAAGAAACCCATTTCTGAAAAAGATATATTTCAATTAAAACAAGAAATAATACGAATAACAGTAACCTTGCTCAAGACCTTAGAAGTCTGGTGGAAGAAGCTCCATTAATCTATATAAACTACAGAACCTCCAATGCGCTTTTGACCACAGAGAGAACTATGTTAGGTCCAATTATCCTCTGGGACAATTCTTAGTCATGGCATGTTTCTAAATTTAGAGGTTTTAGAAATGTGACAGTAATTTTTAGTATTTTTTACTTGGAAAAATTTTAATATTTTTTTATTTTTAAAATTTTATTTTTAACAATAATAAATCAAAACGATCTAAAAACATTAAAAAATTAATTTAAACAAAAATAATCAAATTTTAACAAAAAACAACATGTTGAAACTCACTATAAAACACCACCACCTAAATAGATAGCACTAATTAGAATTACAAGTAAGGTAATTGCATATAATTCTAACACAACATACAAGCACACTAATTAGTGTTATCCACTTAGAGATGTGCTTTTCACGGTCTATATATTTGGTAGTGTGGTATTAATTGCTTTTTAAATTATTTTTTGTTTGAAAATACATTAAAATAATATCTTTTTATCTTTTAAAATTTATTTTTGATATCAACGATCCAAAAATGCTAAAAAATAATTTGAAGCTAAAACAATTTAAAAAATTTTAAAAGTACTGTTGGACCATAATACTAAATGGGGTCTTATATATTGTCATAACTTAATTTTGGGTTTCCCCCAAAATTACCATTTTTTTTTTAAATGAAAAGCAACAAAAAAAATTATTAGAAAAAAAAAAAGACTGGCAACATGGCAAAAATATGGCGAGAAGGGTTTTAAATGTATGGAGGAACCACACTAGAATTTTTGACAAAATTGGAAGCCCAATTGTAACCCATTATACCCAAGACTGAAGATCAATATAGATTCAAGATCAAATTAAATGATTATTTGATGAATCTGCATGAAAATTAAGTTTGAAGGCTTAATTAGACTTTTAATACACCAATGTAATTTAATCATGGGCTTGATTAAAGGTTTGATTAAGCTTAAGAATTAATTTGGTTCTAATTAAAAGATTTAATTAAGCGCAAAGACTTAGTTGGACTTTTAATGGGTCAAATTAATTTTATTAGGGACTTAATTGGCAAAACATTAAGTTTAGAAGTTTAATTTAGGCTTAATTGAGAAAATTAAAATTTTAAGAGGACCAGATTTAAGTTTTCCAAACTCAATTGGGTAAAATCAAGGATGAAATTGCAGGAAAATCAAAGTTTGGGGGTCAATTAAGTTTCAAATTGAAGAAATTCAAAACCAATGACTAACTTGTAAAACATGTGAGACTTCAGTGGATTGAAATATGTGAAATCAAAGGCTATGTTGAAGAAAATTGAAAGTTAAATGGTTAATTTAGGGATTAATATGCATAAATAAGAAACCAATGACTAACTTGTATAATACGCAAGACTTCAGGGATTGAAATCGGTGAAATCAGGGACCAAATTGAGGAAAATTAAAAGTTAAATGGTCAATTAAATGATCAATTTGTATAAATCAGAAACAAAGGACCAACTTGTAAAATACACAAGACTCCGGAGATTGAAATCAGGGACCAAATTAAAAAACATTGAAAGTTAAATGGTCAATTGAGGATCAATTTGCATGTTTTGATGTTCAAGATAGTCATTGGAGTCTTTATGGCAGTATATTTTGAAGGTTGGATGTTGTTTTGTTTCTGATGTTTTTAGACTATTGTTAGTGTTTTGCTAGGCTTGCTTAGGCCAAATGTATGTTATTTATGGTTAAGAATGTGAAAGATAATCAATGTAACAATGTTGATGCATAGAAATAGGTGTTTTGATAGTCTACGATGTGTTTTATTGTTTTCCTCTTCATCTTTTTTTTTTTTACAGTCTAAGGCAATTATAGGAACATGTTTAAGTCATGGTTGCTAGGTTTAGGTTGTTTTTTCTGAGTTTTAGTGATGTTTTTGGACTGAGGTCATTTCCGGGTTTTTTTTTCTGGGGTTTCTGCATCTTTCTGGGCAATGTTCTTGAGAAAAACATTGTCTTGCCTACATGATTTAGACTAGTTTTGGTCCATATATTTGCACTAGCCACTTCACATGACACCCTGAGCTAGTAATCTAGATTTCTTTTGCCTCAATAGCGTGTATTTCATGGTTTTATTATTAAAGTTTCAGTTTCAAACCAAAACATTCCCTAACCAAATCATGATATTTTAGTGATAATCAAAGTGAACAAGTGCTAAATTAATGATCCTTGCATGATTTATAATCTTTCTATGCCATTGATTTTGCTATATTTGGTCTATGATGAGAGTTATGTTTTATGTGTTCAAAATTTGGCCCCAATTTCATATAAAAACCTTTTTATTTCTTGAGCTTTAGAATAGTTAGGTTTTAACCTAATAAGATAAGAATTTTCTTATTAATGAGGACTTTTCTTAAATCTTAGACAGACTTTTCTAGGCTTTAGAATGACTATGTTTTAACCTGATGAGATAAGGATCTATTTACTTAGGAGGAATTTTCTCGAACCTTAGATAGACTAACTAATAGAAACACGACTTAGAACAAACAACAAAGTAGCTTACTATAGGTAAGGTGTATTGGGGATGATACGTCTTCCCCTTACAAAATCAGTCCCCTTACCCGGACTCTTACAAACCATTAGATTTCTTAGTGACCATAATACTAGGTGGCAACTCGCATTCCTCTTTTATCTTATTAGGTTATCTCATCCTCATAACTCAGGAATAGTGTTTAACAGGTAACCCAAGTTGACTCCAGTTGTTTTTGTGTTCCTTTTTTAATTGAATTTTTTTCTATTTCATCATTAAATATTAGGTTAGTTGGGAATTTAGCTTCATAAACTCTTTTATTTGCTTTCATTACAGATATCTTGGTCTCATGATCAGGTTAGCGGGTTTTGGTATTTTAACTTGGTTAAATTGAGTTGTTCTTTTATTTTCTTTCTAAGAGGGTTATCTCAGTCTCTTAACTTAGGTCACGGGTCCTTCAATATTGAATTTGCTTTTTATTGGGTTTTTCTTGTCTTAAGAACTGAGTTACGGGTTTGTTGGGTTAACCTAGTTGACTTTTTTTTTAATTGACTTTGTTTTTTCTAATTTTATCAATTAATATTGTATTTGATTGGAAATTAGGCTTCATGGTTTGCTTTTTATTAGGTTATCTCGGCCTCATGACTCAAGAATGGTACTTAACGAGTTAACCACGGTTGACTTGGCTCATTTTTTTTTGTCATTTTTTTTAATTTTATTTTTACAAATTTCATCATTCAACATTGGGTGTAACAAAGTCAATTAAGAACTAAGCTTTATAATTTATTTTAATTTGCTCTTTATGGGGTTATCTTAGTCTCATGACTAGAATCGTGGATTTGACATGTTAAATCAAGTCATTTTTTTTATTTTTTTTATGAGGTTATTTTGATCTAATGACCTGGGTTATATGTTTGGCGAATTGACTCATGTCATTTTTTATGATTTTTTTAATCTTATTTTTCAACATTGGATTAATTGGGAATTGGACTTGGTTAATTGTTTGAATTTGATTTCTTTGAAATTATCTCAGTCTTATGTCTTGGGTTGTGGGTTTAACATGTTAAATTGAGTTGTTATTTTAGGTTATTTTTTTATTTGATTTTTTTTTCAATTTCATCCTTCAACATTGGGTTGATTGGGAATTAAGCTTCATAATTTGTTTTAATTTGCTTTTTATAGGATTATCTAAGTTTCATAACTCAGGTCATGGATTTGACATGTGAACCCAGGTTAACTCATGTCAATCCAATATGTTTTTATCATAATATTAAAAAAAGATGTCATCACGAGTTTTTTTTAGTCAAACAATATTTTTACGAGTCGTCCGGGTTGTTTTTAGATTTGTAAAATCAACCAGATCACATCGGGTTAACTTTTACATGATTTAATTTTTTTTAATAAAAAAAATATTAGCAATATCTAAATATTTTTTTATATTTAAGAAAAATTTAACCCGACATATAGCATATCGCATTGCATGTCAATAATCTAGTGAATTCTATAACATTTGCATTATCAATTGTATGACCTAAATGCTTAGTACGAGGACTTGCCTTTCTTTACTTTTATATATGCAAAGCCTTTTTTGTTTCTACTTTCTCGTCTATTACCTCTTTTTACTTATGAGTCTATGAATATATGTCTCTTTTGTTGCATACTAGTTTGTATGCCTTGTACTGCGGGTGAGATTTATATTTTTTTTTAAATATAACAAAAGATATTTAAGTTGTAAAGAACTATTTGATATTGTTATTAAATTGGATCCAATAGATCAACCTTGAAATCTCTTGATTTGACTCCTTACCCAACCTGAATTTAAAATTAAATTGTATAGGAATTGTTGCAACATGAACCATTCAACTTAGTCGGTCCAAAAAAAACAGGCCAACTTGTGAAAAAAGTTTGATTATGAAATTGAAAAAAAAAATGATGAAATTAACATAAAAAAACATTTCGACCCGACTCTTTGTTTATCTTAGGTTTAAAAATAAATCGTGTGAGACTTCTCCTGACTTGGTCAAATTAACTTGGTCAATCTAAAGGCAGCTCAGAAAATTGTTAAAAAAAAAGTTTAAGGATGAAATTAAAAAAAAAAATGACAAAATTAAAAGAAAAAAGGGGTTGAATTGAAAAAAAAAGAAAAAGAAGCATAACCTTGATACCTCTTTGATCCAGCTCCTTGCCTAGCTCGATTTAAAATTAAACTGTATGAGAGTTATTTTAACATGACCTAGTCGACTTGACTAATCCAAAAGCAACCTAGTCAATCTGTAAAAAACATTTGAGGATGAAATTGACAACAAAAAAAACTTTCAACCTAACTCCTTACCTAACTCAGGTTTAAAATTAAATCATGTAGAAATTGTCTTGATGTGATGCAGTCGACTTAGTAGATCAAAAAACAACCTAGATGACTATTAAAAAAAAAGTCGGAGGATGAAATTAAAAGAAAAAATGAGGGCTGAATTGGAAAGAGAAAAAGAGGGAACTTCAACCTTGAAACCTATCGATCTACCCTCTTTGTCTAGCCCGAGTTTAAAATTAAACCTTGTGGGAGTTGCCTCGACGTGACCTGATCAACTTGGTCAATCTAAATGCAGCCCAGGCGACACCTAAAAAAAATTAAGGATGAAATTGAGAAAAAAAAATGAAATTACATTATAAAAAATCTCAACCTTCTTGTCTAGATCAAATTTAAAATTAAACAATGTAAAAGTTATCATGATATGATTTAGATGACTTAATTGGTTAAAAAATAATGTTGATTGCTATTAAAAAAAAAAGTTAAAAAAGTACAAAATTAAAATAAAAAATGAAGAAAATGAAAGGAAAAAAAAAAGGAGCTGAAAAAAAAACCCTCCCTTCACAGTGTCATTGTGAAGCTCCACATAGAATCAGTATAGAAGGTAATATTGTATGGGCTTTGATTAAGATGTGTTCGGAAAATAACATGTTCAAGAAGAGCGCCCTAATCTAGACAAATGACAGCCCCAGCAGTGCTAACAAGGAATGTGTGCAGGCTGGAACAGATAAATCCATAACTTTATAAAAGCTCAAAATATGTCCAAATTAGTTTCTTTCCCCCCCTCTATTTTAACTCTATTTTAACCTGTAATATTATATTTATTAGAAGTTGGATTTTATAATTTTATTTATTTATTTTCATGAATGTATCCCGATATCATAATCCAAATTATAATCAATCAAATATGTCATCGTCTCAATATTTTTTTTAAATATAATCAAATATGTCATCTTATCGATATTTATAAAAGATATCATCCAAAATGTATCATATTTTGAGTTCATAATTAATTTATTATTTTAAAAAATACATTACTAATTGGATAATTTTTTATGTTAAAAAACTAATCCAACACATGATATATAGCTCAGAAGAATGATCTAGCTAGAACTATATGAAATGAACTGATCATAATAAAATCAGTGTTTCTAACCAGGTTTTGAGCAGTTAAATGAACTCTGGAAAATATTAAAGCACTTGAATATGTTTGGTTAATATATATATATATATATATATATTAAAAAATATCCAAGTTTGATGGGGTCGAGGGTCCAATATTGAGGTAGGTAATGAAGATATTAAATTTTGAGCATGCATATAATTTGTCAAAGATCATACTTAGCCGTTGTGTTTTCAAATTGCAGAAGGCCTATCATACACTTGGTCACGTTAGGATTATAGACTTGTATAATCCCACGTTGTGCAAGTTGCAACCACCCGAAACCAGAGTCAAAAGTGACTCATTAAAAAACAATTTAACCTTTGTCATATAGTCTGAACCGAAGACAGCCGAACAATTTACCAATGTCAGTACTTCCGAAGATCATTGTCCAAGCTATTGTTAATTATATATTAGAAAGTTAAGGAGAAATTTAAGGGTTTTTGTTGTAATTTATAATAAATTTGGATGCTGAAAGTAAGATTTGGAGGGAAAGTTATATATATATATAAAGTTAAGGAGAAATTTAAGGGTTTTTGTTGTAATTTATAATAAATTTGGATGCTGAAAGTAGGATTTGGAGGGAAAGTTATATATATATATATATAAGTTAAGGAGAAATTTAAGGGTTTTTGTTGTAATTTATAATAAATTTGGATGCTGAAAGTAAGATTTGGAGGGAAAGTTATATATATATATATATTTTTTTTTTGTTATTTTTCTAATTTTTATTTACAAACTCTCTGTTTACATTTATCAAAAACAAAATAAATCTTTTTAATAAACTTATAAAAGTTATTATCTATAAATTTAAGATTTTACTGTATCCTGAATGTATATTGTTTTAAACTCTGCAGCAAATATAGTGGAGTCAATTAATACCTTAAAAATAGTGATCTTCATGTTTTAAAACCTGTTTACTATACCCACTGACATTACATGTTCTACATTACGAATCAGATCAAAAAAATTTGGATGTTAAAAAAAATTCAGGTGTTATTAATATGTTTTTTAGAAGAAATTTTTTTACATAGAAATTAACCTGAGATGTTTTGGTTAACTTGAGAAGTCCAAAACAACTCAACGATAGATAAAATGTAGTTCGACTCAAGAATAAATCAAGATGACATTTTTAAAAAATATATTGAAATGACAACATATTAGATCAACTCGGGTTAACCTGTCAAATTCACTACCTGAATAATGAGACCCTGATAACCCTATAGAAAGCAAATAAAAAAAATATTAAACTTAATTCTCAATCAACTCAATGTTGAATGATTAAATTGAAAACAAAATTCAACTAAAATAATAAGTCAAGTCAACCTGATTTAACATGTCAAACATATGTCATGAGACGGAGATAACTCCATACAAAGAAAATCAAAACAAATTATATAGATCAATTCTCAATCAACCCAATATTGAAGGATAAATTTTTTTTAAAAAATCAAACCACTCGACTCAATCAACCAAACTTGTGATCTGGATCAGAATACCAAGATATCCTCATAGAGGTCAAACCAGAATAAATTATGAAGTCTAATTCCAGTAAAATCAATATTGAAGAATGAAATTGAAAAAAAAAATCAACTGAAAAATGACAAAAACACCTCGAGTCAATCAGTCAACCCATGACTCAAGTCATTAGACCGTGATAAACCCATAAAAAATAAATAAATAAAAATATTATGAATCTTAATTCCCAATTAACCCAATTTTGAAGTCTTAAATTGAAGAAAAAAGTAAAAAAAGTACAAACATAATAACCTAAGTCAACTCGAATTAATTTGCTAAATCTGACTCAGGAAATTGGGATAAATTCATAAAAAACAAATAAACAAATTATAAAGTTCAATTTTCAATCAACCCAATGTTGAAAGATGAAATTAAAAAAAAAACAAGAAAAAAACCTGAAAGCAAATTATAAAATCTAATACCCAATAAACCTAATGTTGGAGGATGAAATCAAAAAATAAAAAACTAAGTTTGAAATTTAAAAAAAAAATCAAAGACTAAAATAAAAAAAATCCTGACATTTTACTATTCATTCCTATAATAAAATACCAAAAACTTTTAGTATACGTTAATCTTTGGTGATAGGATATAATTTTGAAGTGGTACAACATAAAACTATCTATTATTATATCTCATTTGTACGCTATATACATATAAAAAAAATAATCATTAATGTGTAAACTAAATAAAAGCAGTAATTGTGACTGTCATACAAAAATTCACGATCAAGCATGTAAGAAAGACAATAAAGTCATGTATTTATCCAAAAAGAAGCAATGTTT
>Ga0307510_10009329_pt1 | contig 11692 bp, 5 predicted proteins | sample 12_EM_MG_FD_207224 | JGI IMG/M metagenome (GOLD analysis project Ga0307510, IMG submission 207224) | Populus trichocarpa ectomycorrhiza microbial communities from riparian zone in the Pacific Northwest, United States - 12_EM | ecosystem: Host-associated > Plants > Roots > Unclassified | place... | reverse complement strand
TGTTTGAAATTTACTCAATATATTGGTAATCCATGTGAACTGATATTTTTTTTCTGAAACCGCAGAACGAAGAAAGTGGATGCCTTTACATCGAGACTTATAGATATTCATTCCAAGATGCTAGAAACTAACAAGAGTGAAGTAAGTTTATTTCAGTTAGGCATTTATATGTATCATGTTTGTTAGCTTTGGTTTGTTTAAATTGGATTTAGGGAAACAACTGATTTTCATATGGTTAGTAGATGCTGATTTCTTTTGAACACTTATGCAGGAGATACGCTTGGGTTTACATCGATCAGATTATATGCTTGATGAACAAACTAAATTACTCCTCCAAATAGAGCTAAATACAATTTCATCTTCATTTCCTGGCCTCAGTTGTCTTGTCAGTGACCTTCACAGGTTAAGGAACTTATATTATCTCTGAATTTTTGTACTTTATTCTTAGCTATAGTAGCTTTTACTTGAGTTTTGGCTTGGAGTTGAGTTTAAGGACATTATAGATACTTTTTTGTTTTAATTTTTTTTCTTATCATGGTGATACTGGATTTAATGTCTAGTTATGAATGTGGTCATGGTTTGGCAGATAACATCTAAAAGTAAGCAGTGAAGTAGATTAGGCTTGTTATGGGTAAATTTCCATGTTTCATTGAGTTTGGTGCTGCAGAGTTTACAGAGGAAGCAGCTCGGCAGAGTTTTCAGTTGTGAAATCAAATATAGCTCATGTAAACCAGAGGCAGGGTATAGGGTTTAGAATAGCCTAATAGTCACAGGTTTTGTAGCATCCATTTGACGTAGCTTTGAATTTTGTTCCATATATTTTGCCTGGGACATTTCAGTCAGTTTCCCCACACTGTCAACCCACTCACCTTCATTAAGTGACATTGAACATCATTATTGTTTTCCAGCCTATCACATCTGTATGCTGAAGTCTTCTAACATTAAGGTGTGCTATGACGCACAGAACTTTGGATTGCAACCATTCATAAGTTCACAAAAGGCAAGCAACCAAGAAACGTAACCTTTCTGTTTATTATTGCAGGAGCTTGCTTAAGTACTATGGAGAACATATTGGATTAGATTCCAGTAGAATACCTGGAAACACTTCTGTTGATAAGTTTGCAGAGGCGTTGGCTAAAGCTTGGACTGAGTATAATAACCCTAGGTTGGATCTGAATTAATGGCTCTTCGTTTCTTTCTGCTTCTAGACTGTCTTGGTTAGTAATTTGTCAATATGTTGCACAGGGCTTTGGTTCTGGTGGTTGTTCAGCCTGAAGAACACAACATGTATGATCAACATTGGCTTTGTGCAGCATTGAAGGAAAGATATCCTTTTCACTTGCAATATTGTCTCTCATGTGTGGAGTTCCCGTATTGTTACTGAAATATGTTTTCTTATCACAAAGAAAATCGAGATATAGTTATGGATAGAGTAAATACAGACAAGTTTTTTTTTAATGAATATCAAAAGTTTGAAAAGTGATGAAATGTTCATCAATTCCAAAATTTATTTATTGGTGAAGCACAACATTTCAGAAATCACTTTCCAGATAATTAAATTTTAGCCAAAAAGCTTTCCATGGAGTTCAAAAGTGATTTGTTCCTTAGCTTTATAACACACATAATGTCACAACTATTCGGAAAACATTGGCAGAAATAGACAAGGATGGGGAAATTCTACCAGATGGAACTCTTCTTGTGTATGTAACTTCCTTCATGCCATGGAAATCTAATATCACCTTTCTAGAAGTTTTCTATGTTAGTATTTCTAACTTTAATATGCTAAACATGCATTTGCAGAGGTGGAAAAGAAATTTCAGTTGTTTATTTTAGAGCTGGTTATGCACCTACTGATTATCCTTCAGAAGCTGTAAGAATTTATTCATTTTTTTTTATTCTGCTGCTGCTGCTTGCTATCTTGATTCAAGTATGCTCCAAAAGATACTGATTTTTACCTTCAAATGTTACTTCTATGAATAAAGAATGTTGTTACCTGGAATATGATTGATATTATACGGGTGTTTGATGCTCATTGTTTTCTAGGAATGGAGAGCTAGGGTACTTATGGAGCAGTCATCAGCTGTCAAGTGCCCATCCATATCTTATCATTTAGCTGGAACCAAAAAGATTCAACAAGAACTTGCAAAACCCAATATGCTTGAAAGGTAGTAAATTTTTGCAAGATGAACTCTTCCACCTTTTTCCAAATCATTTTTGGTTTATGTAATTTCTTTTTTGGCAAATGTCCTCTAAGGATGTTTACCAGAGGCTGAAAAAAAGAATTTGTAATTGTCTAACGCATGTTATTTGTTAAGTGAAGTTGGAATCTAACCTTGTGGCTCATAAGGTGAATGATTTTCTTCTTTTTTGACCACAACAACTGCCAAATCTGTATATATTAGTGGCATATGCCTTTGCTTGGAGGCCTGTTGATCTAGCCATCTAGGTTTGCCTCAAGAAACATTATAACACGTTTTCAAGTGCCAATTGGTTAGAATTTGAAAGGTATACTCTAACCTTGCAAATGTTTCTGGGTAGATGGATTCTGGTTGGAGAGTATGAGTAGCTCATTGGTCCCTTAAATTTTAGAAGAGAAGCAGCATTCACTGCTCTCAATTGGTGATCCCTTAAACATTGATTTTGTATTTTCGTAGATTTCTAGAGAACAAAGAGGACATTGCCAAATTGCGGAAATGCTTTGCTGGATTATGGAGTCTGGATGATTCAGATATCATCAAAAAAGCCATTGAGAGGCCTGATCTCTTTGTGATGAAGCCCCAAAGAGAAGGCGGAGGTCTCTTATTTCTGAATTCACTTTGATATTCTTCTTGTTGCTGTTGGGTTTGGTGTTTTACAGACAATGAGATCATTTCCTTTCAGGAAACAATATCTACGGTGATGATGTGAGGACAAACCTTCTAAGATTGCAGAAAGAAGGAAGCGAAGAGGATGCTGCTTACATCCTAATGCAAAGAATTTTTCCTATGGTTTCGCCCACATTTTTGGTGCGTGAGGGCATTTGCCACAAAGATCATGCCATATCAGAACTTGGAGTATATGGTGCTTACTTGAGGTATGTAACCCGTGCATCAAAATATGTCACTATATGGTTTTTTTTCTATTAAAATATTTGTATATTCTTTTTTTTAAAAAAAAAAGAGGAGGAGAATTTGAATTGACCAATACACCACCAAACATCATTTCTTTCACATTTATGCTTGAAGTTTTTGGTATGTGCAGGAACAAGGAGAAAGTTATCATAAATGAGCAGTGTGGATACTTGATGCGGACAAAGGTATCTTCATCAAATGAAGGAGGAGTTGCAGCTGGATTCGCAGTCTTGGACAGTATATACTTGAATTAACATAGTAGCTTAATAATTTCTCCAAGTGGGTTTATGTTCTTAACCAAAGACTTAATGGTTGGTTAACTTCGCATGTGTGCACAGCATTCAGCACCAGATTTGACAATTGTTCAGATAAATGGGTCCTCGAGAAAAAAAAAATTTGTCCCACCATTTCCATTTTTTTCCAGAAAGAAACATTGAGAGGCAGGAGTTCCCTTACCCTGTTCCCACTTTCTGATGGGTGGTTTTCCTTCCCGGCATTTTTGTAACAAATCATTTGTAACTGTATCAGCAAACAAAGCAATTTGGAACTATACACGGCTACCCAAAATTTTATAATACAGCAACTGTGATAAGTAAAATTCAAGTGAGATTTGTAATTTAATACAGCTGGTTGGAGCAATTGTATTGAACTCTAGATGCAATGTTGTGGTGTCTGAATCGTCATATTCTAATGATTTGGCTTCACTGCTCCTCTCGCAAAGAAAAGTAACATTGTTTTAATTTTTGGGCAGGATAAAGTGAAGTACGGCAGGTTCAGGTACTGCAAGCAATGATTCACAATATGTGGCGATAAAATGGGCTGCAGGAAGATAAACCTGTAGAAATTTCTCTGAAAGATGTAAAAATTGGAAGAAGGTATTTTCATGGGATGCATACAATTAGGGTCTATGAAGGGATTATGTCAAAGCTTCCAAACGAAAACCAATCTATCTCCTTGCTGGACAACAGCTCAAAGAAAAATCATTTTGTTTTGCAGTACATAAAATTACAAAGAAATGCTTGTATCAGAGTGGTGAAATGAAGAATCATTTATGTATAATCATTCCAGTGTTCTAATTTCCTTTGCATATAAGGCATCCTAATGATGACTCCTTCATATTGAATAGAGTAGCTAAAAAGTGCAAAAAGAATATTTATACACGCAAGAGACCCCTGTAAAAAAGGGTTAAACAAGCTACTCAACATTCTAAAACCTAATGATTTTCTTTTTTGATTTGATGGCAGGGGGTATATTTGAGTCAACTTATGTGTCAAAATTATTTTCTTGGCTGATCTTAATGGCGCACCTCTCCGATCGGATTTGTCTTTTTTAGGCTATGAATAGTGTTATTGTCTGCATAAGTTATATTTTCTCCCCACCCCAGTTCTAGAGCTCGTTGCTCCCACAATGCTGTAAGTTTACGCTCCTCCACCAGTCCAGCTTCGGCTCTCTCCCTTCCTGCTTCGCAAGTTTCTGTGTGCGCACTGCATTTTTGTGCTTCGGTTTGATATTGTAAAGAAATTCTCCTAGCAGTTGTTACCAAATTCCTTGTCTGCTCCAATGTTTCATTAGCTACTCTTTTTTGTAAATCAATCTCCTCTGATATTAAATCAGCTACACCCTTATTCATTTCTTCACTTATTTCTGGATCGTGCTTGCCACATTCTGCAAATACAATATTAAGACTTCTGATAACTTGGTATAAAACTAGCTTGACAAAGAATACGTGTAAATCATCTTTAGTAGTGTATAAATCTTCCATTAATTGTATATGCAATTAAGATATGGAGAAAGGCGTTCATCTGGTGAAGTGAGCAAATGTTCCAGTATGAAAATCTCATTTACTGAACTTTCCCTTCAATTAGAATTTTGTTAGTTCAAAACTCGACATAGAAAAGAGGAAGCAAATATTTTGTCCGATTTCAAAGTTTCAACATGAGGATGTTGAATAACATGATTTGAGTAACAAAAATCACGTGTATAAAGGGTTAAATGTGGGGGCCATTTCATTCAATCTCCAAGGAAAGGAAAGGAAATCACAGTTTAAACAGCAAAGAAAGCAAGAAAGTACGACTGACCTGGATATGAGTTGTTGATAAATTCTGCAGAACAAGAGATGTTAAAACGAAGTTATTGGAAACATCAATGTTTTTAACAGGAAGGAAAGCAGCTAAAGGTTTTCGAAGTAACTTCAGAATACACAGAAACAGACAATCAAGATCAAAATGATCCCTAACGAAAATCCGCCGGTGTACCTGATTTCTAGCACGTAGAATGTTTAAAAAAAGTGGCACTGATTTCAGATTCTCTATGTAGAAGTCTAGTGCTTCCCTAAAGTGTATTTGAACATTTTCATTTCATAAAGGAATGAATTTAGATGCATAATAAAAGGGCACTCTAGCATCCAATCAGAAAAAAAGGGGTATCCTAGCATCACCTTCAACATATAATCAGCACTCAAATGGTGCTATTGTTTAATGATGTTTATGTGACTTGAAAAATACTATTGCAGTTGGTGTTCTGCTTTGATATTCATCGAGTTGAACCAAAAAAAAAGCCCTTTTAACCCAAAGCAGAAGATAGCCAATATTCCAACACTCTAATTAACATCAAATGGTTTGATAACACAGTTGAACACTTTTGAACTTAGAAACGTTTTGCAACCAAGGTGAATTCCTTCAACTTTTCAGCTTGTTAAAGCAGAGATTCATACAAATGTCCATGCTATCTGCCATGGAGACAGTTCTTCACTTAACTAACAGCATTTCATTGGTGTATGATGCAAATTGATGTCGTGTTTCATGGGGTTGACAGGAAATCTACCATGAACGTACTTGAAGTTGTTCTTTGGGCATGAGCTTGACAAAAGCTAATACTTTGGTGCAATCACTACCATAAAACTAAAAAATAGATGATGAAAAATGTGCATGAAAGGATAGCCTCATAAATTTCTCACAGAAGGATAGTATAACATCAAATGAGACCTTGTATTCCTGGTACTACCCTGAACTCACAAAACCTCAAGACATTTACTAAATCTAAAATTGGGGTTTTCAATATAACCCTTTCAACCTTCAACCTCACAAGCCAAACTCACTTAATCAACCAAAGATTTATGCTTTTTCCTTATTTCCTAGCATAAATTGGCAGGACATATCCCTTGAAGGACTAATCAAATGTACCAGCCTACATTGAAGACTTTTTCTTTTTTATCAGAATAAATCTCATTGAAGAAATTATCCATCATAACATTAAGCGATGTTAATCACATACACAGATTACTGATTAATCAATTGCCATTTATGAACGCATCGCAAGAGACCATAAAACTGAAACTAAACTCTCAAAACAAAAATAGTGCATTTTTTTATACAGAAGTAAAAAATCTACTAAAAGAAGCACATTTTTATGGTATCAAAACAGATTCAAAAATGCAAACTAACTAACACCCATGTTTAGAAAGGTCGGTAAGAAGCTTTTACTCACCTAATGTCAATGATAAGTCCACTTCAAAGCAATTGCAATCACAAAAGCATGAAGCTTGCGCATCATTTGAACTCCCCTTCGAAAACAATCCAGGTCCAACAATGTAGACAACAAAGAACATAGCCACCAGCGCCAAAACCACCCGTAAAGCACCATTACTAAACCCATAATGCTCTGATGTATAAGCCATCTCTGCAGTTCCCTCTTTCTACAATCAAAAAACAAAGAAACAAAACCCAAAATACCAAACTTTATTTTTTGCTTCAAAGAAATGAACTAAACAACCAAAACCCAGATATCAAAAACCAAACTTTTATTTGCAGAACATGAAAAACACAGAATTTCAAGATGTGGGTCACGCACAATTTGGAGATCAGGTAGTCCAACTACAAAACTCGACAACGATTCTACTCTTTATCCTTACTAAAAAATGCAACTTCAGCGAATGAATGTGCGTAGAAGAAATGTCTGTTTTTGAGTTTTTTGAGGGGATAAAAGAGACCCCAGATCCCTATAAAGTGAAAAGGAAATTTACAAGACTTGGAAATGAGTGAACTTGTTGTCAGAGAAAAAGAGAGATCCTGTGGGAAAGGGAGAAAATGTGGAAATATTACTAACACTCCATTGCTTTTCTTTAATCATTCTGATTGCTACATTTGTTGGTGTTAAATAAGATTTGAGAGGCTAATGAAGTTGCAGTAATCTGGTTGTGTTTACAGGCTGTAACTTGGTGCGATCCTTACTTATCAAACAGTTCGTCAAATACATGAAAAACCTAACTGGAGATAAACACTTGTTGTTCTTTGATGAGCACAATTAAAACAACAGATAGACACTGTTGTCCATTTTTGCATGCTAGATTGATAAGTTATTTTAACGTACAAAAAAGAATTTCTTGCTGGAGAGGCTTGATTACAAAGGATAACGTTAAAAAAAAGAAAATTAAGCGAGGGCTATATGTGGTTTAAAGGTATTTGACAATACAAGAGGGTCTTCATGAACAGTAAAGGCCATCGTCCTTGAGGCAGAAGTTGAGTATTTATCGCTCGTAGGCATTAATCTCTAGCAAAAGTAACGTCCATGGGAGGAAATCGCCCGCACAACTTGGGACCACAGTTCTGCATTCTCAGATGCCATGCTACGAGGACGTTTGTCATAGCCTCATGAATTTCTCATGAATTGACGGTTATCTACTGTTTTTTTAAAATATTTTTTAATTTAAAATGTGTTAAAATAAGAATCATATTTTAGTTTATTTTTTATACCTCACATTAAAATCATTTAAAAATAATTAAAAATATTAATTTAATATTTTTTTTAACAAGAAAAGAAATTAAAAAAACACATTAAAAAAAAATTATAATACAAAAACAAAGACTCAAAACCTAGGTTTGATATTACGATGCAATCACTCTGTACACATGATTTTCATGTTTTTCCTACAATATTGTACCATTGTAACAAAAGGGTACTAATTAAAGTCCGTTTGAAAATGTAATAACTTATGTTTTAAAGTGATTTTTAAAAATATATTTGCTATAAAAAAATTATTTTTAACATTAATACATCAAAACCATTTAAAAATATAAAAAAATAATTTTAAAAAAAAATCAAAATTTTGGGAAACATGATCTGGTTTCAATGTGTTATTCGATAATTTTGATTTGTTGATATCAAAAATAAAATAAAAATTATTTTGATATATTTTTAAATAAAAAATACTTTAAAAAGCATTTTGCACAATAATACCAAACACGTACTTTAAAAAGCGTTTGGGAATGCATTTGAGACCATATTTTTTAAAATATTAAATTTTTTGCTCAAAATTTTTTTTATATTTTTGAATCGTTTTGATATGTTATGTTTAAAATAATTTTTTTAATATATTTTCAAATAAAAAATCATTTTAAAAATCAATCATAATAGTCAATCCGATATGCGTATCCAATATTGTATATTGCCTATTGCCTACTGCAAGTCATAGAAGAAGCTCCTCAGATGTTCTTGCAAGGAAGCTCAATTCAACAAGCTCGAGCTTGCCTGAAGAAATTAATTTTGTTGGATTGTCAATTATTATAAGTTTATTATTATATATCAATTTGCTCTTTCTTATTAAAAATATATATAAAAAAATAAAAGTCTTCTCTCGCTTTATAATTAAGCTCTATTGAAGATTAAACTACAATTTAAAAGGCAAGAGATGGCAACTTGGTGAATAAAAAAGAATTAATTGTTTGTTCAAATTTTTATATTTTTTAATCTTTAAAAAAAATTTAGTTTTTCTTCAATAGTAATAATAGTATTTTTTTAAAAAATTATTAATGATAATAATAACAACAATTTTTAATTTTACCATACAAATCTAATCTAAGGTTTTTTTCAAAATTGATAATAATTTTTTTAAAAAAATTTATTAATTATTTTATAAATAATATTAATTATAATGAAAATAATAATTTTTATAATACAATTAATAATAATTTTTATATTAATACTATTAATTACAATAAAAATAACAATATTTATAACACAAATAACAATATTTAGATATCTATGATCCAAAAACTTTGAATTCTGATGAAAGACTCAAGAGAATTGGGTTTGAAAGCAAAATCTTATCGACATGAATCTTGACGCAGGATTCATAAACTTTGGGTCCTTGTACATGATCAATCACTATTAAGCCTTGACGATAGATTCAAGAGAATTAAATCTTGACATAGCACTCAAGAAAATTAAACACGAAAATAGTACACGTTAATTAAGCCTTTTAATACAAAATAAAAGTAACAACGAACATGTATATGTGATGAATTAATTATTACTTGACTTCTTCAATTAAGCCTTTTAATACAAAATTAACTTTACATTTAAAAATGTTTAATTAGTGAAACGAACCTACCTGTGTAGGCTAGGGCCTCATATGTATTAGTCAATTACTGGTTTATAGTTTCATAGTATGTTGTTGGATAACTTTTTCTTAAAAAAAAATATTAAAAAAATATTAAATTATTTGATATTATTATTAAACTTGAGTCACCATATTAACCATAAAATTTTTAAACCCTAATTATTATTTAGCTTGATTTTAATATTAAATTATATAGAAGTTGTCTCGACTTATCCTAATCGATTTGAGAAATCCGAAATCAATTAAAATAACTAATAAAAAACATAGTTTGAATTTAAAAAAAAAATCAAGATATATCTTTTTAATATTGGTATACTTACATATTTGGTTGGTATGAGTTTCATAACAAACCAAAACCAAAATAATTAATTTATGGAGATAAATTCATAATCAAGCAAAGAAAATAATAAAGAATAATTTATTTTTTTAAAAAAAACTCACCTCCCTCACTCATTCCATATAATTGACTTGCTCGGTTTGTATTTATGATGAACTCAAAGCATAAGTTTAACTTCAACTCTTTTAAAATTTGATAGATTTAGATTTCGTTCAAGCTTGTCTCAAACCTAGTTTAATTTTTTATCGCTATTTAAGATCAATAAAATTAATTGATATGCACACAAACAGGTTAAAACACCTATATTAATTAAAAAAAAGTAGCTAGTCGTAATCGTAGTATCTGTCAAAGAATCATCTCAACCTAATAGCTTAAGCTTTTAGGTGAGGTCTCAGGATATGATTTGTATTATTCTCTAACACACCTCCTAAAGTGAAAGCCCTTGTACTTAATTTTTATCAAATAAATAGGGATGGTGATATTCGAACTCGTGACCGCTTAATCATCATGGCTTTGATACCATGTCAAAGAATCATTTCAAACCAATAACTTTAAAATCCTAAGATATAAGTTATATTATTCATTATTGCAACCATATTATTCATTATTGCAACCAGATTAGAAAGGCTGGTAGGGTGGATGTCAGGATCTCGTGACCGCTTAATCATCATGGCTTTGATACCATGTCAAAGAATCATTTCAAACTAATAACTTTAAAATCCTAAGATATAAGTTATATTATTCATTAGTGCAACCATATTATTCATTATTGCAACCAGATTAGAAAGGCTGGTAGGGTGGATGTCAGGATCTCGTGACTGCTTAATCATTGTGGCTTTGATATCATGTCAAAGAATCATTTCAAACCAATAACTTTAAAATCCTAAGATATAAGTTATATTATTTATTATTGCAACCATATTATTCATTATTGCAATCAGATTATAAAGGCTGGTAGGGTGGATGTCAGGATCGAGGCACGCCAAATCAGGTACAGAATTTATATTAAGAAATAGATCGATCTGGCATACCCCACAGTTAGAGATAATGTGATTTGTTTTTAATAAAAAAAAAACAAAAAATGGAAAACCTCGAATTCCTGTTTTCTTCTGATGCCATCAATGTTGCTCATAGTTGGATTCCAAATATCTGTTGGCTGATGTGATTATTTAATAGAGACAGTCAATCTCTGTTACCCACTAGCAGTTTCGAAGTAATCTTTACGTCCTCCACAGCTCAGACGTTATGCCAATGAACAACAACAACATGTATATGAGATGAACTATTAATTACTTGACTTCATCAAGTCAGCCTTTTAATTAATACAAAATTAACTTTACATTTAAAAATGTTTAATTGGTGAACGAACCTACCTGTGTTGGCTAGGGCCACATATCTATTAGTTAATAATTGCTAGTTTATAGCTCATATACATATCTTATGTTGTTGGATAATTTATTTTTTAAAAAAATATTTAAATTATATTGAATTATTTGATATTGTTATTAAACTCAAGTTAATCTTGAAATTTTCAAATACTATTCTTTATTTAGCTTGATTTTAAAATTAAACTGCATGAAAGTCACCTCAATTTATCTTAGACGTCGATTTAAGGAATTCAAAATCAACCAAAATAACTAATAAAAAATATGGTTCGAATTTTTTTGTAAAAAAAATTAAAATAATATCTTTTTTTAATATTGGAATGCTAATATATTTGATCGGTTTAAGTTTCATAACAAACCAAAATAATTTATGAAGATATTTTTATTAGGATGCTAATAATATTTTTATTTTTCACTTGAGCTTCCTTCTTTGTACGTAGTCTAATGCTTTTGGGAGTTTTTA
>Ga0307510_10009328_pt1 | contig 11692 bp, 15 predicted proteins | sample 12_EM_MG_FD_207224 | JGI IMG/M metagenome (GOLD analysis project Ga0307510, IMG submission 207224) | Populus trichocarpa ectomycorrhiza microbial communities from riparian zone in the Pacific Northwest, United States - 12_EM | ecosystem: Host-associated > Plants > Roots > Unclassified | place... | reverse complement strand
AATTTACAATGATATTCAACTAAAAATCACAAAGTCAGAGAAGTTGAAAGTCCTATGAATCAATTACTGAAAAATAGATGCCACTGCAAAAACTAAGTAGCTGCTATTGCCCCAACGTTGCTGCTGCTGCCACCACCTGCATGTCACCATCACCATTGCTGTTGTTGCCCATGCACCACCACCACTGTCATTGCCCATGCATCGCTGTCACCATTGTCGCTGTTGTTGCCACTTGCAGGGGAGGGGGTGAGCCTATGTAGAGTACAGCAGATACTCACACCATGATGTAAAAACAGGAGATGGTCATTGCCCATATATCCCAAGCTGACATTCCCTGCACCACACATATGGAATAAACTCTTGCAGAGCACAGCAGCGTCAATAATGCCCACGTCACAGAGATGTGTTTTGATGCTGACAAGCATGTTGAAGAGCCAGGCAGTGACAGGGAAGTAGGAGTGCATATGTGGGTACGGTGCACTGAGGTGGTCAAGGAGGACAAGGTGCTCGATTGTTGAGAGTGGCATCATTGGTGTTGCAGCAGAGACCAGATGGTGTTTTGGGTGCGGTGGGGTGAAGGTCATCACCCATACTCTGGCGAGGTATCTATTTGCAAGAAAGCGCACGGTGGGGGTGAGTGAGTTGGGAGTGAGAAGGATGAAGGGAGAGACAGAGAGAAGGGACTTACTTTGTGCTGTAGATCAAGTCTGTGTCTGTCCAAGTTATGGTACACCTCTTCACCATCAAAGAATATCAGCTAGTGTTATCCCTGCAGCATCTTTGTCTTCTTTGTCTTTGGGCACCACAGTTGTGGATGCATGGTGAGACCATGAGTGGGAGTGCAGATGGGAGCATTGAGGAGATGCTGAGCGCCGTGCTGAGCTGCCCCTCCGCTCATCGCCATGGTCGTTGTGGTAGTTGCAGTTGGGATTGAGGCTGTCTCAACACCACTAGTGGCAGTAACATGCCCTTCTTGACTTGATAGATCCGCACTGTGAGAGTGCTGGTGATGTGGTGAGTCGAGTTAGTCCTGAACAACAGAAGGCTCAAGGGCGAGAATGGGAAAGAGCTGCTGGCCTCACAGACCAGCGAAGAAGAGCCACTTGAGTGCCTTCTGCGTATTCTCTAGGAAGGATGCATCATCTTTGGAAGAAGATATGGCAATAGCTGTGACGAGGCACTGAGAGTGACCAGACATGCCAGAGAAACGCACTGACAACTCTGCAGGTGAGAGACCAGACACATGGGCTGTGACCAAGTATTGGGTGAACTGAGTCAGGCTGATGAGGGGAAATGACACCGGGACGGAAGCAAGGTAGGCAACCAGTGGGTGTGGGGTCACCCCAGTAAGCCAGAGATGATGTTCAGGCCATACTTGTAAAAAGAGGTATCCCCATGGTCATGTCAATGTCAATGAACAGGCCATGCCATCCTGTGTTCTGGTGTTTCACAGATGTCGGCGTCGACAGTGGTGGCTTTGGCATCTTTGGTGCCTGCATGCGCATGTTTACGATGAAGAGTGTGTTGTACCATGCATGCACTGCTGATGCCTGGTGCTTTGTTCCCAGCAACATTGACGTTGACATTGTTGTAGCCAAGAGGAAGGCATGGGAGGGTATAGATGTGTGGGAGGTCATTGTGCCTTGTGAAAGGATGGACCACTGGTCTGAGATGGAAAGGTCCTGATGTGGTGAATGAGTGGGTCAGCTCAGTGGGGAGAGAGATGGTAGTGTTGGTGGATTTGGGAGGAGGGAGGTTGTGCTCACCATTGGGGACTATGGTGCCCTCGACAACGGTACCAAGCAGGTTCTGACACTTGGGAAAACGCAAGCCTTCAAGACCACTGCTATTATGATCCACCCCAATTTTTCTCATCCTCGTCGGACCCCCTCCTTGTCACCCTATCCATACCTAAGTGACCATTACCATTGAACCCATCACCCCTACCAGACCTGCCACCATTGCCGCCCAGTGAACCATCCAAACCATCGTCACCCCTTGATCAGCCCCCAGTCGAGCCCCTTGTCCCCGTTCCCTGGAACATCCATCGTCAGGAATACTCCTCAATGGAGATGTACTGAGAGCCAACCCCAGTAGAGAACCCACTAGAAGATCCAGACAGTCCCATGGAGGACGCGCCACCCTTAGAGCCAGAACCATTCATTCCATATGAACCCGATGTCCCTGGAGGCAACACGCACGCCTTGTCCCCAAAAGAGTCCCCTGTCATACCATGGCAAGAGTACCTTGCCCCAGACAGTCCTGTGTCCCGCAAGCACTCCCTGTCACCCACAAGTCCCTCTTCAGCACCTATACGCCAACGCACTAGTCGTGAAGGCAGTTACCAGTCAATCACCCCTCCAGCCTCATCGCCCATAGCTGGCACCTCGCCCCAGAGTCAGAGCTACCAGTCGACCTTTCCTGGGGGATCCGCAGACAATCCCTCATCCACGCAGAGCTCTGCAGATGACGCAGATAGTGACATGGCCCTCAAATTGGGTCACCATCAATATGGACTACCTTAAAGGGTAGTTGCTTATGCTAGATGCCCATTAGACCAGAATGGGCATGTGGAGATCAGATCTCCTTGGATCAACCTCAAACCTCGTGGTCGTCATCGCATCATGACGATGCTTCTCTTCTTGGAATGACCTGCCACCATTGTTTGACCCTTAAGGATGGATTAGGCAACTTGTCACTTTATCATTCGCTCTCGCTCATTCTCTATTGTTCGACTCATACAGACCGCAGCACTTGTCCGCAGAGTACCATACAATACAGACAGCCCCCTCTTGACCAGAAGTACCTACCTTAGTGACCATGGCCCGTGCGCGGCCGTGCCTGTATATAAGCGCCCTGTATTTCAACAGTCAAGCCCTAAGCTTGACTTGATTCTCAATATCAACGTTCTTGAAAGCTCCCCAAGTGCCTCCCCTTTCCTCATCTCTTACATAAGCCTCTCAGAGTTGTTTCTAGCAACACTAGAGACTTCTACCTCTTCAGATACTCGCCACCAGTTCACCTCTTAGTACAAGTCATACTATCAAGGCCTGTTGAAGCCTTAACAACTGCCAAGGGTGTCAATCAAACACAGACATGCAGTCAAGTCGGACCTTGTAGTTGTGCATGTAGTCCACAATGTCCTAGACAACCTTAGAGAGGAGGGATGGGGTAGGGAGCTTGGGTGTGCCCTCCACATTATACTTCACAAGGATAGCATGTGCAATGTAGAATGCGGACAGAACCTTCTTGCGTGCCTCATGCTCATACAGGGCAATGAGGACATGGGCCTGTTGTGTTTGGCGGTGTGATTTTGTTAGAGCTGGGGATAAAACAAAGCCCATCAGTCTCTTGTTGCTATCACCGGTTGAAGAACAATCAAATGTACTGAGGCACTGGTACAGCATCTCATTCCGAGAAATGGCTGCGCTGACTGAGGCACTCAAAGAGCTTGCCGCTGACAATGGGCTCAAAAGCAAGGTAGTATTTTGTCTGGGACTCGAGCCATTCATAGAACCTGACCTACAGGAAGACAATCAAATATGTTAGGGGACAAACAAGGGATGTGCAGGCGCAGGCACATCATGGAGAATAGCAGTGTGCGGAGGACGCATGATATGGGGATGATTGAGACCCTGGAGCACCCACATCTTGCTCCACATGCGATCCAAGTCCTCGTTCCCCTTGACTTTCTTCTTCAGAAGGGCCCTCAGTGCAGCCTTGCACGTGACGTCCCCAGGCGCCATCTGTGTGGAGGGACTCCATGTGGCCATGAAGGAGAGCGGGGTAGTGGGGAGAGAGTTGGTAGTGGTGGAGAGGGGAGGTGTGGATGGGACAGCGGCACAGTGCTCAGTGAGGGTCCACTGTTCTGGTAGTACATGCCATATCACGCGATGCATATGCAATAACCATGATGTGGGATTTGTGATATATTTACTGTATCGTGTTAGAGTGTATACCACCAAGAAGCTCTCACACATCACATACCATGGCTTTCCCAAATGTGCCAGTCCCAAGCACATTGCAAATCTTGTACTGCTTTGTCTTGTTTGCTGACAGCAGTTGTGCCATCACCTCTTGGAAGACAAGCAAGAACATCTTGTTGTTGTTACGCTGATAGTATCTGAATCGGTGACTATGTGTTATGATCCTGAGCCCTATTTTTCATTTTCCACCTTTCCCACCTACTTGTTTTGTGCTCTCAGTCACTTGTTCCCCACTTGTTCCCTCACGCGCCACTCAGACTGCCACCTAATCACCTGACAAGTCACCTGATGAGTCACTTGACCATTCCGCAGTCATTTATCACATGCTACTGCTCCGCAGTCCACAGCATCACCATTTAACCGTTATGGACTGCCAGCTCATGATGCGCTATCTATAGACCGCCAGCTCATAATGGAGCTATACTTAGATTGCCAGCTCATTGCCAGCTCATGATGAACCTTACTATACGTGACCTTATTATTCTGTGACTCCTGTGACCCGTTACATCCTACTTGTATATAAGTGCTTGTACTTTTGGTAGTTAGGCCCTAAGCCTAACTTGGTTTTCAATCCAAGACTTGTAGCTTCCACCCAGGACTCTCAGAGTCAACAGCCCAAACCCTTAGTCGCTTCAAATCCCCCTTGAAGCTCTCCCCTCTCATCTTCTATCAGAACACTCAGAAGTCACCCTTATCATCCAGGGACTTACTTGTTATACTGTGTAGCCAACCGGTACTGCGCTACTCACATGATCATTGCTTCAGAAGGACAACCCACTGAGCAATCCCAGTCGTCGCCAAACCAACCCATGCATGTCGCGTCTTTAAGGCCCTTGGACCTTAACACAAGTTAGGCTTTCCTACAAGCTCTTGGAACACAGAGCTGTTACCATTGTGGCAACTACCCAGTCATATATACTCAGCAACAAGTTCATACAAATCTTCAGGAGACAACAGGACAATCTCCCAGAGCACGTAAAAGTTAACATATACTTTGATGATCAAGGACCAGGACATCCTAACACTGGATACTACCTTGATACCCAAAGGAAACAACATGCACCTATCGAATTCATTGAGGCCAATGGCACCTACCACTGGGTCAAACTCCTCTGGAGACAAGACAAGTGGCAAACCAATCAAAGAGGCATATACAACGACTCAAATGTCAGCTGGTGGATCATATCAGACCCTCAGCACCCCAACCACATCTTTTATAAACAAGAGGCCAGCGTCCCTCTCACTATCACAGCAGTTACCACAGCACTTCAGCAGCTTCCTACCCACCCCAACACCCCAGATGTTAAGGCTTCAACAGGCCTTGATAGTACGACTTGTACTAAGAGGTGAACTGGTGGCGAGTACTTGAAGAGGTAGAAGTCTCTAGTGTTGCTAGAGATGACTCTGAGAGGCTTATGTAAGAGATGAGGAAAGGGGAGGCACTTGGGGAGCTTTCAAGAATGTTGATATTGAGAATCAAGTCAAGCTTAGGGCTTGACTGTTGAAATACAGGGCGCTTATATACAGGCACAACCGCGCACGGGCCATGGTTACTAAGGTAGGTACTTCTGGTCAAGAGGGGGCTGTCTGTATCGTATGGTACTCCGCGGACAAGTGCTGCGGTCTGTATGAGTCGAACAATAGAGAATGAGCAAGAGTGAATGATAAAGTGACAAGTTGCCTAATCCATCCTTAAGGGTCGAACAATGGTGGCAGGTCATTCCAAGAAGAGAAGCGTCGTCATGATGCGATGACGACCACGAGTTTTGAGGCTGATCCAAGGAGATCTGATCTCCATGTGCCCATTCTGGTCTAATGGGCGTCTAGTGTAAGCAACTACCCTTTAAGGTAGTCTGTATTGATGGTGACCCAGTTAAGGGCCATGTTGCTATCTGCATCATCTGCGGAGCTCTGTGTGGATGAGGGATTGTCTGCGGATCCTCCAGGAGAGGTCGACTGGTAGCCCTGACTCTGGGGCGAGGTGCCAGCTATGGGCGACGAGGCAGAAGGGGTGATTGACTGGTAACTGCCTTCCCTACTGGTGCATTGGTGTATGGGTGCTGAGGAGGGACTTGTAGGTGACAGGGAGTGCTTGCGGGACACAGGACTATCCAGGGCAAGGTACTCTTGCCATGGTATGACGGGGGACTCTTCTGGGGACAAGGCGTACATGTTGCCTTCAGGGACATCGGGTTTATATGGGATGAATGGTTCTGGCTCTAAGGGCAGTGCGTCCTCCATGGGACTGTCTAGGTCTTCCAGTGGGTTCTCTACTGGGGGTGGCTCTTGGTACATCTCCATTGAGAAGTATTCCCAATGATGGATGTTCCATGGGACGGGGACGAGGGGCTTGACTGGGGGCTGATCAAGGGGTGACGATGGTTTGGATGGTTCACTGGGTGGTAGCGGTGGCAGGTCTGGTAGGGGTGATGGGTTCAATGGTAATGGTCACTTGGCCATGAGTGGTGGTTTGGATAGGGTGATAAGGAGGGGGTCCGACGAGGATGAGAAAAATTGGGGTGGATCATAACACCAGATCATCCAACTACAATGGAAGGACAACAGGAAGAAATTAACATTGCTACTGGCCAAGCCCAGCAAGAAGCACAGAGGATCAATGTTATCACTAACACCTCTAACAGTGCCCTCAAAGGAAATCCTCCACCTATATTCGATGGAGACAGAAACAAAACTACCAAGTTCCTACTCAATTGGGACCTATGGCATGCAGTAAACCAAGCCAATGACACCATGAAGAAACCCTTCTCCAGAGTCGTCACCATGCTCAGTTATATGGACGGCACCCGTGTAGATGCCCAGAAAGGAGAACAACTCCAGAAACTCCAAGAAGCAGCAGACAATGGAGCCCAAGAAACAGATGAAGACCTCTGGACCGACTTCATAGAAAGATTCAAGAACGCCTTCGTTAATCAGAATCGTCGATCCAAAGCTTACCAGGAGTTATGCAAACTCAAACAAGGAGACAGTCTTGACGATTTTTTCACCAAGTTCAAGCAACTTGCACATAAAGCAGACGTTCCCCTAGATGACAAGGGAACTATTGAAACACTTAAGCACGCTATGACTCAAGGACTCACTAGCGCCATCATTAATTCCCCTACCTTTGACCCTACCACAAAGACCCCCTGGACCTTCAAAGAGTGGGAAGAACAGGCCCGCAAGTCCCATCTCAAATGGAAGGCGGCAGCCAAGTTCACCCAAAGATGTCAGGGACTCTTCCAAGCATTCAAACTTGCCCCCAAGCAGAACAACAACTCAGGAAGAGGCAGTTATGGAAGGAACAATAATTATAGACGACGCACCACCTCTCAAGGAGGATATCATATGGACGTCGATGCTACAGTCACCTCAGATATCAATGCCACTGCTGGCAGAGGACAACAGCACTCTGAAGCCAAGAAAGCGGAACTTATGAGAAGCAACTTGTGCTTCTACTGCGAAATCAAGGGAAACCAAGACAAGGATTGTCGCAAGAAACAATCAGACCACAGAAACTTTAGTGGTCGCCCTAAAGAACCTACCAGAGCTTGCACCACACTTACTGCACCAGACTTCCAGGACTTAGACAGTGTTGCTGGATTTTTAAAGGAAAACATGGACTCCTTTGATGAAGACACTAAGCTGGACTTCATCGGGAAACTTATGCCAAAGGATTTTCCTGAAGCCTGAAACTAGCTGCCTTAGTTAGGGCCTTTCGACTTGATAGTGTGATTGTAAATACATCAAACTCAATACAACTTAAAGTTCCCATTTCACACTATTGAGGAACAGCAGAAGAACAAATCTTACTTGACACTGGAGCAACAGAAAACTTTATCAACCAAACTACTGTCAATAAACTTCACTTAGGAACCAAGAGACTCCCTTATTCATGGGCAGTATATAATGTTGATGGAACCCTCAATCGCGTGGGAACCATCAACCAAGCATGCAACCTACTTGTCACTCAGGGAAACAAAAAGGAACATGTACGATTCTTTGTCACCAACCTAGGTTGTGACAGAATGCTCTTTGGCTACCCATGGTTCAAGAAATTCAAACCAGAAATTGATTGGGAGAAGAACAAACTCAAAGGACCAAAAGTTCGAATTGAAACCCTACTCCACAGCACCCTTCAATGTGCAAAGACATGGCTCAAACAGAAAAACCAAGACAACAAAGATCTCATTCTCAAGGCACAAGAGTGCACTCTATGGTTGGGAGTCACTCCTTCAGAAATGAGGGAAGGCCCAGTAGAAGTCAATCGCACCCACACAGCAGTCGAAATGGCCCATAAGTACGCATCAGAACATGGGAAGGAGGAAGTCACCCTCCTGGAAGAATTCAAATGTCATACAGCATTATTTTCAGATGAAGAGGCAAACAAATTCCTGCCAGCTTGAGGCGATGGAGATCACAAAATTGTACTCATGGACACTGCCCCTACCCGCTTCAATTGCAAAGTCTACCCGCTCTCAAGAGATGAGCAGGAAGCAGAAAACAAATTCATTGACGAAAATCTGGAAAAAGGCTACATCACACCCTTGGACTCCCCCTACGGCTTCTCTACCTTCATGGTCCCTAAGAAAGACTTGAAGGAGAAGAGATATATCATCAACTATCGTCCCCTCAATGCAGTCACCCGGAAGGATGTCACCCCACTCCCCAATCTCAAACAGTGCATTGAAAACTTGCAAGGAATGGAACTATTCAGCAAGTTTGACATCCGCTAGGGCTACAACAACATCTGCATATGGGAAGGTGATCAATGGAAGGCTGCATTCAAAACACGTTGAGGACTATTCAAACCCAAAGTCATGTTCTTTGGAATGAGTAACTCACCAGCCAGCTTCCAACAATTCATGAATGGTATTCTCAAAGAATTATATGAATACTTCAAGAAGAAAGGCATACTCAAAATATGGCACATCCTCCAGAACTACATGGACAACTGTGGTATAGGCACCCTCCTCAAAGACTTCAAACTTCATGTCAAGATCATTCACTTCCTATTCGACCTCCTTGCACATCATGGCCTACACCTCAAACTGTCAAAATCCATCTTCATGCAGCCCACAAATGGACTTCTTAGGTGTCTGGATCTCAAAAGAAAGAGCCACAGTCGACCCAGCTAAAGTCGCTGGACTCAGGGATTACCCACACGAACTCAAAGACAAATGACAAGTTTGCAGATTCCTAGGAGTCACTGGTTACCATCGCATGTTCTGCCCCAACTTCTCCATCATTGCTGCACCCCTCACAGCACTCACTGGAAAAGATGTACCCTTTGAATGGGGGCCCAAGCAAATAGAGGCCCAAGACAAATTAATCACCCTAATCACCAGTGCACCCATCTTAGCCAGACCAGACCCAGACAAACAATTTGAGCTTGAAACTGACACTTCACAAGTTGGTACAGGAGCAATACTATACCAACAGGACCCCCCTATTACCAAACCAGATGGCACTCAGAAACCAGGACCACAACGACTGGTGGGATTCCACTCCCAAAAATTCACCCAAACTGAGCAAAATTACCCCATCTATGACCGCGAATTCCTTGGAGTCATGAGAGGACTTCGCTGCTGGTCCCACTTGCTCAAAGGAACAACAATCCCCATCCTGGTGTATACTGATCACACAAATCTTAGGTACTACAGAGAGCCCCACAAAATTGGACCATGCGTTGCTGGTTACTTACCAGAATGCAAGCAATACAACATCTTACTGGAGTACAAACCTGGGGCTACTAATCAAGCAGATGCACTATCTAGGTGACCCGACTATGAAGGACCAAATGAAATCAACAAAGACGTCACTGTATGGCTGGACCAATACTTCTGTGACCAGCACACTTCAATCCAAGTATTCAACATGGACAGCATAGGCAACAATTTGGACTCAAGAGTCAAATTAGCGCAATATCAAGAACAAAGTAAACTCAAGCAATGGGCACCAGTTCACAACCTATCCCTACTAGACAGTACTCACTGGTACCATGGAACGGCACTTGTTGTCATGGCAGACAATGACCTTAGAAGGGGAGTAACATCCCTTTTTTATGACCACAAAACCACTGGACACGCCAGAATTACCAAAACCCTCCAACTTATCTTGCCCTACTACTGGTGGCCTGGAATGAAAATCTTCGTAACTGAATACATCAAAGGCTGTGCTACTTGCCAAATGACCAAGGTTAACACTCATCCCGCTCATCCCCCTATATTCCCAATCACCCCAACTGAAAACGCTTGACCCTTTGAGACCATTGCCATGGATTTCATCACCAAATTACCATAGTCAGGAGGATATGACACCATCCTCACGATCACCAACACAGATTGCTCAAAAGCATCTGTCTTTATCCCCTGAAATGAAGCTATCGACTCTGAAGGAGTTGCTCTACTCTACCTGAACAACGTCATCCCACACTACAGCATACCTCACAAAATAATCTCAGACCGTGACATCCACTTTGTATCCAAGTTCTCGACAGAACTATGCTGCATCCTAAATATCCGCCAAAACATCAGCACAGCCTATCACCCTCAGACAGATGGAGCCAGTGAGCGAACCAACCAAACCCTTGAACAGTACCTTTGTGTCTTCTGCGGCACTCAGCAGAATAACTGGCACACTTGGTTACCTCTTGCTCAGTATACTAAGAACTCCTGGCCCTCCGCTACAACCAAGAAAACCCCATTTGACTTACTCATTGGTTATACCCCACAAGTACATCAGCCAACCAGAAAGACAGACATCCCATCCCTCAAACAATGACTTTCATCCATCAATGAAGCCAGAAAAGCCGCCCAAGAGGCACAATGTAAAGCACAAGAATCCTGGATCAAAGAATGCCCACACCATTCACCATTCCCTGTCAAATCCAAAGTCTGGCTAGAAGGAACAAACCTACAACTCCCAAGTAACATCACACCTAAGTTATCACCAAGGAGATCCAGACCTTTCAAGGTAGTCTCCCAAGTATCCAAAGTTGCATACAAAATCAAATTACCCCCTACCTGGAAGATCCATGATGTCTTCCACGTGTCCCTACTTATGCCATACAAAGAAACTGATCAACATGGCCCCAACTTCCTGGAACTGCCACCCAACATTCTGGAAGTGTTAAGGCTTCAACGGGCCTTGATAGTACAACTTGTACTAAGAGGTAAACTAGTGGTGAGTACTTGAAGAGGTAGAAGTCTCTAGTGTTGCTAGAAACGACTCTGAGAGGCTTATGTAAGAGATGAGGGAAAGGGGAGGCACTTGGGGAGCTTTCAAGAACGTTGATATTGAGAATCAAGTCAAGCTTAGGGCTTGACTGTCGAAACACAGGGCGCTTATATACAGGCATGGCCGCGCACGGGCCATGGTTACTAAGGTAGATACTTCTGGTCAAGAGGGGGCTGTCTGTATCGTATGGTACTCCATGGGCAAGTGCTGTGGTCTGTATGAGTCGAACAATAGAGAATGAGCAAGAGCAAATGATAAAGTGACAAGTTGCCTAATCCATCCTGAAGGGTTGAACCCCAGTGAAAAATGGATCTAATCGGATCGAATAAAATTGAATACAATTGAATGGGGTCGAATACCATCTAATAAATAGACATTTAGTTGACCCGATTAGAAAGCTATCGAAGGAAAACTAATTGTATCAAATCACATTTTATCGGAATCATGTCCCGGATCGGGCACCGCTGCTA
>Ga0307510_10009327_pt1 | contig 11693 bp, 5 predicted proteins | sample 12_EM_MG_FD_207224 | JGI IMG/M metagenome (GOLD analysis project Ga0307510, IMG submission 207224) | Populus trichocarpa ectomycorrhiza microbial communities from riparian zone in the Pacific Northwest, United States - 12_EM | ecosystem: Host-associated > Plants > Roots > Unclassified | place... | reverse complement strand
ATTAAATTGGAATCTGTTCATTAATTCTCGCAAATTCCTTCCAAAGAGATGCCGCCGTAAATCTTCAATAGCCCTTGTGTACGATTTTAGCTAAGCTACTGTTTATTTCAATAAAAATGGTTTTTTAAAAATGTATTTTTAATTTTTTTGTATTTATTAATTATTAAAATAATTGATCAACACAAAAAAATTTCTAACCAAGAAAAAATTTGGCTTGGTTTTTAGGAAGTATTTTTTTTTAATTTTGAACGGAAAATATTTTCTAGAAGTCATGGAAAATTCAAAAATGTATTATTATTTATTAATTAAATCAAATTTTATCATCAATCTTTTTATTACTATATATTTTATTTTGAATATTTTTTTTAATTTTATCCATTAAAATTTAATCTAAATTGATTTGTGTATTAAAATATATAATAATAAAAGGATTGATGATATATGAAATTTTTAATATATAGTTTTTTTATTATTTGCTTTTCTCTTATCCCTTAAAATTTAATCTATCATATTTGGTTTTTATTTTTATTTTTATTTTATTTGAGATAATTTATGAAATTATAATATTTTTTTTAATTTCATCATTTTTTAACTTTTTATCTATCAAATTTGATCTTTATTATTTTAATTGTTATTTATTTTATTTGAGATAATTTATGAAATTAGATTTTTTTTAATTTCACCTCCAACTTTTTTGTCTATAAAATTTTATCCTCATTCTTTTAATAAACTTGAAAAAAAATTAAGACATTAATAACTTATTTTTCAGCTCATTTTTCATAATATAACCAAATATTATAAAATCTTTTCAAACTTATTATTTTTATAACACTATCAAACATCAAACAATAATTTACTTTCAAAATTTTATTTAAAAAAAAATTTCCCACCAAAGAAACAAGTTATGAATAAAGAAAACTTTCAGCAGAACTAAGAAGGTTACACTGTTGGGCTCTATTTCTTCCTCCAACATCTTATCGAAATGTTTTACAGCTTCATCACCAATCCCATGGATTCCAAACCCCTCCATCGTTGATGTTTCCACATTGTATGTAAATGTTAAGGATAGAGGTTCCTGAGTGCATACTGTATATTCTTCAGGAATGTGAAACAAGCTCCGTCTGAGGTAGTCAAGGACTCAAGGATTCCTTCACCCAATTTGTAGTGCACCCAGAAGCATACATGCATCCAGAGGACTGCCTAAAATCTCAGCTCCTGGTTTAAGACCTGAATCTAGCATCTGCCGGAACAATTCAATGGCCTCCACATAACTCCCATCTTGAATGAACCCTGACTGACTGGTAGCCTTCCAAGTAATGCAGCTTCCAGAAGAGATCTCTCCAAGCAACTGACCAGAGTTTCTCAGTTCCCCACACTTAGCATACAAATCCATGAAAGAAGTCAGCAGAATACCATCACACAGCCCAGCTTTTATAGAAAAAGAATGCAGCTTTCACCTTCCATTAGATTTCCCATCTTTGCAAACACGGATGCAATAAAAGTTAAAGTCTCACTTCACCCTGCACTTTTTCGATATCCCCGCTCAAGGAATAGAAGGTAATCAAAGCATTCCAAGAAACAACATCCCTGCTGTCAATTTCACTGAGAGAAGTTTCAACTTCTTCAACACCACCTAGTTAGTTATACATCTCGAGATTGAGTTCTGCACAGAAACATCAACTAATAATCCGTTCTTTATCACAAAACCATGAGGTTGCGTCCGTTCATTCAAACCGTCGCATGAACAACACCCCTGAAACATAACAATCATCTTAAGTGATCAAACAGCTCTATTTACTAATGGGAAATGTGAAGCTATCAACTTTAACACCCAATTCTCTCATTTTCTTATATAACAACGAAGCTTCCTATAAAGACCAAAATTAACATGGGATTCTATAATCAAATTCCATGTTAGAGTATTGGGTTCTTCTTGTAAAGTTTTTAACACTGATACGGCACTGTGAAGATCATAAAAATGTGTGTAAAGATGTGAACTTTGAAGCAAAGGAGATGGATTGATTGGCCCCAGTTGAGATAATGACAAAAACATGGATCTTTTTTAGAGTTTTGAGGTCTTTACATGAATTTAGAAGTAAAGGAGAGGAAGAGAAGCAATTGGCGGGTTTTTTATAGGTGATGGGAGGGAAGTAGAAAAGGGAGTTTAGAGGTAAGGGAAGACCAGGGAAAATGTAATAAGCAATGGAAATGTGAAGGAATTGTTGAGAGTGGAGAAAGATTCTTGATTGAGAAATCTCTCACTGCACCATTGACAAACAACTATCTGTTTATATAAATAAGTGTGAATTTCCAAGAGACACCCGCCAAAGGAATTTTCTTGTGAGAAAGAGTTTCTAGTCACAAATTTAGGGCCAATCAAACCAACTGAGCTAACAACACTAACCAATTTAATTGTCTGAAAAACATAATGTTAACCAATATCATTGGTCTAATCTACATAGACTTTGACGTAGTTGACAAAGGAATTTTGCATGAAAACGCTCCCATTGGTGGAATCAAATGAAGGCTGGGAATGGAATGGAGTCAAATATGGTTCGTCCTAGGAGTTGGTCAGGGCCAGGGGAACTGAAATCATTAGGTAAGTCATGTTTAGGGAGTTTCCAACAGTCTGTTCAATTGGTGATCAAGTTTTTAACTAAAACCAACAGGGGAAGTACCTCGGATTGTTTATTCATGTACTTAGGAAATATTATAATTTGGGATCAGGAGAACCATCGTTTTCATTGTATAAATCAACCTAGGTGAAAACAATGTGCAGAGCAACTGCATGGCTGCACTTGTGTTTGGAAGACACAGAAGGACCAGATTGATGTAGGCTACTAAAGCACGTAGCCTTGATAACTAACGCCAACGCAATGCTACTACCGCAATATTCAGTCAACATTCACATATGAAGTGCAGTCAACATCCTGCAGGGTGATTTTCCCAGTATACAAGTCACTTTTGTGATCAGAACAAAGAGGGAAACACATCTGATTCAGACTTTCATGAATTGCACTCATCCTTGGAACCCACTTGTCTTCATCGGCTGGGTTCACATTTAAAATGTTCTGCAGCAACCGCACTCGATACATAACAGTATCAGTTTTGTCACAAAAATGACCGACACAGGAATGTGATGGCTCATCAGAAGCCAGTCTGATCAGTAGCAAAGATAAAGCCCCATCTACAGGTGTTGGATCTGAAAGATTTTTATCCCCCATCATCTTTACCTCCTTTTCTGTGGGAAAGTGAACCTCTTCACTTCCATTCATATCTGGGACTTTCAAATCTTTAGTGTAATGCCTAATGCATTCAATTTTTGTTGCTTCATGCTTTTCTGCCAACGTCAAAATACAAGAGAACCTCAGATGATAACTTACAACAGTTTTCACCATCTTCAAGTTGTGGCAGCAGCAAAAGAAATCAAGCCATCTTCTCCCTACCCCTGCATACCACTTGATAATATCAGCATCTTCCAGAGAAGTGAGAATGCTGATAGGCCGGGGACGGCCCATTTTATTCGTAAACCCAGCCATCTTAACAGCCTTCCTTACAAGTTCAATAGGTGCAGAGACTTTCATGCACAGTTTTGTCAGATCATCCACGGTTCTCTCAGCATACTTCATTTCCTCCTCTTCCTTGATTCTCCTTCCTTCTTCCTCCAATGCCTTTCTAGCCTTGACTGGTGACAGATGCTTGTGTACCTGCTCTTGGAACTTGTCATAAGAATCGACCAGCTCTTGTGGCAATTGGTCTCTGATGTGCCTCAGGGAGAGGAAATCACCAGCAGTGAGCATTCGATGCCATGTCCAACGCTCTTCAAGGGAGCCTAAAAATTCTTGAACCACTTCATCTGCCCAAGTTTGAAAGATTTCTCGAACTTCATTCTCAATTTGAAAATCAAATTTGAACCCATCACTCTGCTTCGACTTTTTAAAAACATGACTCAATAATTTCAAACCCAATTTCTTCCTATTCCTCTCCCGAGCATTTTTCAATTCCAAAGCCTTAACTTCCTTCTGTCTAAGATATTTTTTTCTTGCTCTAATGGCTTTCTCCGACATTGGTGGATGCAAGACTGATGGTGGGACAGCCTGCAATTCCATCCCTAGGAAATCAATTTTCTCAGAAACCGCACTATGAATAGCTGTCTTTACTCTATCCACATTCAACTCCAATTCGCCTTCCAGAAATTTCAAAACCCATTTCTTCAGATTCATCGTCAACATCTTCGAACCTGACGTAATCACTAATATCTCATCCAAGTACCTAACAGCATACATCTTCAGCGGCTTATATGAAGAACTAGACCCTTCACCGATCTCATTCTGATCGAGTTTAGGATTCTCTTTACTCATTCTTAAACGCATCTCTTGAATTTCTCTATCAAATCCATTGAAATAAACATTAATCAATATTGAACACAACCCGCATTCTTGAGGCAACCCCTTCGCTAAATAACACCTACCTAATTCAATCTTCAACACACCACAATCAAACAACCTCTTTATCACATCAATCAAAATCCCATCTTTAATTTTCTCCTCTATAAACAAGTACAACTTATCTACTTTTCTTTTATCAAACTTAACATCATTAAAACAAACACTAAACCACCAACTTGGATTATTCACTGAATTCTTTAGGTACCTTATAGCCGTATGCCGCCCCATATTAACACGTCCACCATAAGAAAACGTGACAAAACGATCATCATAAACAATTTCTAAAACAATCCTAATAGCTTCAATAAAAACCTTAAGTTTCAAATTTGGCAGAACCAAGGTCTCACCTTCATCACTCATTTTGACACAATGAGCCTCAATATCAAACCGATTCTCAAAAATCTCACGACCCATTTCTTCAATTGAGAAACGCTTCGAAACGGAGTGGTAAAGAGAGAGGTTCGGCTGAGTTGACTCGGCCAACTCGTTCGACTCAGTGCAGTTAAGCCCATCATTGCTGTGGTGGGTAATGAGGTTCTGAGAGGCAGTGAGGAGGACTGAAGGTAAACCAACGACGTTTTGGATAAGATTGGAGAACTTTCCATGGGAGTATTGGGAAAGGACTAGGGTTTTGAGCTGGGGTGTTGTTAGGGGTTTTGTAGGGTTTTGGATTGGTGGGGTCTTAGGATTCTGGCTGGTGTTAGGGTTTAAGGTTAGTGTAGAATAAAGGAGTTTAAGCGAAGAGGTTGTTGGAGATGAAAGTCTGAGATCAAATGTTGTTGTAACTTTCTTGAGGTTTACAATAAGCATTGAAACATGAAAACAGATGGAGATGGCAGACAGTGTGGCAATGGAGCTGAGACCTTTTGGTGTGCGTGCTTGGATTGTGAACTTAACTGGAACGGGAAGTGTATCGTGGTGAGTTTTAACATGGTTTTTTTGTTTTTTTTTTGTAAGAAAAAAGAAATTAATGTTTTTAAATTATTTCTCGAATAGGTATTAAAAATAAATTTTAAAAAATAAAAAATTTATTATTATAATACTTTTACAAATAAAAAATAACTAATATCATGTTTCAAACAGTTATTAACGAAATTAAAATCACTAGTTGTTTAAATTAATCTGAGTTCAACCAAATTTACTTTTATTTTTTAACAAAATAAGTTAAACAACTTTATTTCAAAAAACAATTAGAAATTATATTGGATTTTAACCAGGAGAATTTGTTGAGTTGATCAAGTTAAGTATAATTAATTCTAAATTGATTTTAAAAAAAGTTTCAGATTAAATTCATCAACTAAATTCTAAATTCATCCAAGTTTGATCACGTTTAATAATTATCATTAATATTGTTAAAAAAATCAGATATTTTTTTGGAAATTTTATTTATACTTTATTTCTTAAATTGTATTTTGTATTGTAAATAATTTATATTTTAGCTTTTGCATCCAAAATTATAATTTGTTTTTCATTTCCCCACTCCAAGAATATGATGGGATGGGATATTGAACAAAACTGAGTCATCCTCGGATCAAGAAAAAAGTCTATTTAGTGTAGCTAGCAATATTGTTGTTAAATTCATTTTTATAGTTCAGGGGAATTTTTAATTAATTTCTGTATGTCAAATTAAGTTATCTCTTTACTCGGATTAAAAGAAAATGATGAGAATTTGATTTCTCAAAAACTCATTTAAGCTGATAGTTAAAGGAAGGGGTAAGCACTATTAACCCTAAATCAAAAGAAATTGATTTTGTTGAAGGAAAATGATTCTTGAAACTATAGTTTTTAAATCTGATATGAAAATCGATTTGGAACAAGTTTTGAGTTACGAATTAGATAGGTTTATCCTAGGATAAATCTGTTTTTTTATTTTATAAAAAATAACAAATGATATCATTTTTAAGGGAAAAAAAAAAGTCAATGGGTTTTGATTGGAGTTTTCCTGATATGACCTGGTTGCAAGTTAACCTGGATTTTTTATTGGATCATAGCGGGTCAATTCTCTTCCTAATTTTTTTTTTAAAATCTGACCTAGCTTAGGCTCTAAATTACCGTGGTCATGGGTTAACCACCAGGTCAAATCGAGTTTTAAAATAGTAGTTGAAACCATAGTTATCAGACCCTGTTCGGCTTGGCGGGTTGACCCACTACCCAAGTGACTCTGGGCCCTGGTCGGGTTTGTAAAAAATAAAACTTAGGCCTGCAATTGACCCAGTGAGACTTGTGTGACCTGCCACGTTAACCCGTAATCTGAAGCGACCCGATAAATCCAGTAAGAGACCTGTTAATTTTTTCTTCAAACATTTTCTTTATAAACAGAAAAAAAAAAATGAAGGCATAGCAAGTTAACATTTCTCTACAAGTGAGAATTTAAATCAAGAGCATTGGAGGAAAATATTCCCGTGATAGAAAGGGCATTGGGTTCAAGTTAAAGGAGGGATAAAAGGAAAATAAGTGTTGCCTCGCGCGTATGGGTTCATCAGATATTTTTTTATTACTCGACTTAATTTTATGTATACAATTCTATTTTTTTTTAATTACTAATTCATATCAAAATTTAGTATATAAATATTAAAAAAAAATTATTTTTTTAATGCAAAATTAAAAATTCATTAATATATATATTTTATATTCACACGAAAAAAATTATGTTTTTTTATTGTGAATATAGAATATATATATATTAAAACCTCAATTTTGTTTTTTAATTTTACTGAATTGACTCTAATTAACCCGAGTAACCCGGGTAATCCAAAACCTTATCTCCTGACCAAATAAATCTTGAGTCGATCTGATAACTGTGGTTGAAACAGAGGATAACCGCGGGTGGGACGAGGCAAAGAGATCGAACTCCTTTGGGGCCTCCTCAGGGAACCGGCAGAAAGGCAAAGCCACTTCACTTCCCTCGTCCCTCGGACCATGAGCAAGGAATCCTCCATTTCGAACCTAGATTCTAGCTAGACATCCATAAAAGAGACTGTGGGCTGAAAGCAATTGTCTCTAAACTTGTGGTAGACAACCTCTCTAATATTTAAGGCTATGTCTTGGGCCTGGCTCGTAATATATGGGAACTTTTTCTTGTTGTGGGAAAAGAAACAGTGATTTAACAATAAGTTTGCATAAAAATAAACATAGGGGTGTGATTTGATTTAATTCTCAAACATTAGGGGTCTAATTAGCCTTTCCCGATCACATGATTCAATATAATGCAATTATTGAACCACAAAGAATTGAATTGAATTGAATTCTTTCATCAGCGGGAGGAATTCACTAATTACTGAATTGGATTCAACTTCATTTAAACAAGTCATTGAATTCCAAGGGGTTGTTATTACGCACACTATGGAGTAGGGATGATCATTTTTGGTTCGGTTCGGTTTTTATCAAAAAAATAACCAAACCGAAATTATTTTTTTTGAAAAAAAACCGAAACCGAACCGAAACCGGGTCAAACCGATCGGTTTCGGTTCGGTTCGGTTCGGTTTTTAGGGCAAAAACCGGTTCAAACCGATTTGGCTCGGTTTTTCCGGTTTTGGCTCGGTTTTCACGGTTTTGGCTCGGTTTTTCCGGTTTGGCTCGGTTTTTTTTTTCGATTTTTTGTCGGTTTCGGTTCGGTTCGGTTTTTTCGGTTTTTTGTTTATAAAACCGAACCGGCCGGTTTTTTCAAAAATTTAATCGGTTTAATCGGGTTTTTTTTTCGGTTCGGTTTTTTCGGTTATTTTTTTTCCGGTTTTCTCGGTTTAATCGGTTTTCCGGTTTTTTTGCTCACTCCTACTATGGAGCTTAAATTCTTTGCTTTTGGTGTAGAATTTTGATAGAAAAACGACAATAAAAATTAAAGAAACATGTCTTTCTTTCCTTTCTGTTTTAAAAGCAAATTAATCTATTTTAAAACAATATAAAGACACATTTATTTTATATTTTTATTTTTATCTTTTTAACCATTCATATATTTATCTTTTCTGTGAAGTTTCTATGCCTCTAAAGCTTACAAAACATGATTTTGGGGGATGGGGGTTGGATTTTTTTTATTTCATCCAAAACTAGAATCTAGTTTTTTCTTTTTTTAATACTAAAACTTATTAGAAGTCACCAGTTCAAGTTCTACAAATCTCAGCGCTATTAAAGGCTTATATAATTATTAATTTCAGGACCCGTAAGATTAGTTAAAATACACACAAACTAGTCCAAAGATCAACATTATTAATAATAATAAAAAAATTGATAAATGATAATAAAACCGACGTCCTCATGTCGGCACCATCTATGGGCTGAATGCCTTGTCGCTAGACTCACGGTGGACCTCTAGTTTTGATGCTAATGGTGCCCTGGACGAGGGCCATGCATGATTAATAGACACTTCTCTTGTTGTGAAAATAAAGAGAGAAGAGAGAGAAGATAACGGGCAAACGATAAGAGATTCGTGACCTTAGAGCCTATAGAGGTTTTCATATGTTTGGCAGAAGATTTTTTCTTTTCTAATCATTCAAACTTCAAATTTCACACGAGTAATCTCTATAAATATTATAGTAGACAATTATTTTGATAAAAAAGAAACAAAAAATTAGTTTGAATGTATGAAAACTAATTCAAAAAATCCATAAGATTAATAAAAATAAATAATGAATATTATATGGTTACTTTTTGTTTTTTTTTTGTGTGTTGATTAAACAGTACAAATTCAGATTCATAATAGTTTAGATTTTGTCTGGCATGATTTTTTAATGATGGTGTTTTACTTTAAATCATAATTCAAAAATTAATTTTATAAATAATTTATAATAAATTAACTCGAGCTTAAATGACTTTAATTAAAAAACAAGGTTGGTAGAAAAGAATTCAAAACAACTTTTATGGAGAATGGGTGTAGTATAAATTATAATTTATAAGTCAAAAACAAACTTTTAATTTAAATTAACCAGAAATTATTTCTAACCAAACATGCTCAGATCTTTCTTTAAATAAAAAGAAAAAAAAAAAAACTTAAATCAGTTTACCATACCAACCATAAGTTTATATCGTTAGGTACAACAGATAGAGTTTTAACATGTGCTCACCAGCCCCACAAAGCTAATGGTTTGTGAGCTTTTGGAGTCCTGTCCCCCACGGCACAAGCTCTGTGTAGTCAGAATTATTCGTTCGTGCTGCAGTTTTTTCGTTGACTTGCTGTGTCTTTCCACAAGAACTGGGGCTCTTTCTTCCCCTCTGCGAGCTGCCTTCAGCTACATTAATGAAGTGGAACGATGGCTAGAACAGTAATCTCCCTGCTCCATTTGCGTGAGTCATAATCAAGGCGCATGCGGCCCCTTCAATAATCTTCCATTGAAACACAAACTCGAGTCAAAATGGTTGGCACTCTAAATCACATTCACGATGCTGACGAAAGTTATATTGGAGCTTACTTCACGTATCTCAGGTTATGGGGTGCTGGTAGGGCCTTCCACTATGGAAGATATATAGACGTTGAAATTAACATTTTATCAGCTTCGAATATATATTGCATGATTGAATCCAGCTGTTCCGCCATGGTTGCCTTTTTGACAGCAAGGGGTCCAATTTGGCTTTATGGGATGGGAGTCAAGGCAAGCAGGGAGGAATCCGATATTATTGTTTCTCAAATGAATCATCTTTCGTTCCTTTCTTTTTGCTCAAACTATATATACTCTTAGTCCTCGAACTTTGTGCTTGTTTCTAATACAGTCTCTGGTTCTTTTTCTCTCGCAGTTGCATTCTTCAAAGATTTTCCAGTTTTGTTTTAAACCAGATTTTTTTTCTTCAAAATTTAGAGATTAGCGATGCTTTTTTTGCTTAGAAATATAATAAAAAAAATAATTTTATCTCATATTAGAAACATTTAAAATAAAAATAATACAATTAAAAAAAATAAAACTCCAATATCAAAATCACAAATTTGAGATAAATTTACGATTTTCCCATATTCAGATAAAGTGGTCATGGAATAAATACTGGTCTAAAAGTTTACCGTACAGAAATAACACCAAAATGTACGACGATCCAAAATCAAAGTTTGAAACCAATTATTTATCCTAGTTATATAGTGAAGTATTTGAGATTGTAACATAGAATGCTTTTTATTTAAAAATATATTAAAATAAAATTTTAATATATTTTTTATATATCAACACATCAAAATTATCATAAAATACTAAAACAAATATTTTTTAAAAATAAAAAACATTTTAAAAAATCATCTAAAAGCGAGTGTCAACTACCTCCAAAAGAACAAAGTCCAGCCAATATTTTTATGATTCTTGAAAGAGGCAAAGGAAGTTTCCCGGAAAAAGGTTAGGAGGACAAGATTTTAACATCGGAGGGAACGCTCATGATGTCTTTATCAAGACTATATTATTTAACTTATTAATTATATAAAGAGGACAAATTAATCGACATTAAACGTCATTTTCCCAGCCATAGTAAACCAAAAAACTATATAGTATATAGTGATGCATTTTTAATATGTTGCGTAGTTGAAAGTGCTGTATTCTTTCGTGATCCCCACCAATATTATGACCAAACATTTAGCCATTAATTTTCCCACCCCTCACTTCAAGCCACAACCGCCCATTTTCAGTGCTTTGTAGAGGTTTCAACAACCCTAAAATTCGATTAGGATATAATTATCTTGGCATGGCATGATAATCGCTTGAGAATAACTCCATTAAATAATCCAAAGAATATTTTTTAAACCAATTCGTGTGGCAAATGGTGTTATTTCATGGCATGTGGGTCGCTTGAGAATAACCCATGACAGATATTTTCAAACCAATTCGTGTGTCAGATTAATTTTTTCTTAGAATAATCTAAAATCCATTGAATCAAATATAGAGCAGATTACATAGTTATTTTCAAAGATCATTGGCTATGAAGATTGTACCTTAATAAATAATGAAGTATATTGAACAATACAGCCACCAATTGTACCTTAGTCGAGGTGCGAGCAAGCTGGTCCGGACATCCACGTTAAACTAAAAAAAAAAATATGATCATCTAGCAAGTGATCCAGTGATAAAAACTTAGGATTAAAGGGTTTTTAGATATATTTATTGATTATGATGCTACATTTTTTTTTAATTGATAATATCAAAGTTTGAGAAGTTAGTATTGATATATAATTAAAATTCAAATTAATTGCCCGACTATTATTCTTAAAAAAAAGGTTTTACTGTCAAAAGAATTTTTATGCAATTCAAATTATATATATATATATATATATATATATATATC
>Ga0307510_10009326_pt1 | contig 11693 bp, 16 predicted proteins | sample 12_EM_MG_FD_207224 | JGI IMG/M metagenome (GOLD analysis project Ga0307510, IMG submission 207224) | Populus trichocarpa ectomycorrhiza microbial communities from riparian zone in the Pacific Northwest, United States - 12_EM | ecosystem: Host-associated > Plants > Roots > Unclassified | place... | reverse complement strand
GCGTCCAAAGCGCGTCTTGTCATGTGACATTGTTGATGACCAGTTCCTTGATAGGTCATGTGTTATCTTCCCAGGGTCACGGGGTCGTAGGTTCCCAGGGTCACGTGCTGATAAGTCACATGATGTATGAGTGGCGAAGGGGTCACGTGATGAGTCACATGTAGGGTCATGTGATATGTTCCCACGGTCACGTGGTCTTGGAGTTATGGGTTTGTAGCTGAGACCGGGGGGCGCGAGTACCGCTCGCGACATTGGGGACCGCAGGAGGGAAGAGTCAGGATGGAATAAAAGTGATGGAACAAGCAGCACTTACCTTACCCTCTGGAGACCCAGAGGGAGGGATGCAGAAAGAAGGTGGTCAAGCTTGGGGCATAGGGTGGAGACGCAGGGGGAGGGACAAGTGAGGACATGAAAAATAAGGAACCAAGTGAGGGGTAATCACCCTCTAGAGACCACAGACTTGGATGAAGGGACTTGTCAGGACATGGAAGGAAATTGATCATGTGAACAGCACTTGCAAATTAGGGATACATGGGAGGGAATTGTCAAGACATGGAAAGAGTGCAACCTCGTGAAAGGGATGAGCTGGGGACCACAAGGAGGGGGGGACAAATAAGCACATGAAAAAAAAACATGGAATAAGGGGTACTCACCCTCTGGAGACCGAAGAGGGACACATTAAGATATGGAAAGAGAGCAACTAAGTGAAAGCACCCACCCTCTGGAGGATGCAACCGAGCAAGGGGTACAAGCTGGGGACCTTGAGGGGAGGGGAAAGTAAGAGTTATGGAAAGAAATCAACTGAGTGAGGGACGCTCATGAGCTAGACTGCAGACTCAGAGGGGCTTGTCAGGACATAGAAAGAAAGCAAGCAAGGACATATACTCACTGGAAGGGGAAGACCCCAGGACTGGTCATGACAGGGAGAAAGGTAAACTGTAAGCATGCAAGGTGCACACTTGCTGGAGAGAATGACAATGGGACTGGGAGCAACTTGAAGTATGTAACTTAGTGAATGTAAGTTTGAACACAACACGTAACCAACACCATGACAATGTTCAAGTTGTCACTTTCTTTCAGCTTGGCTTTCAGTTTCCCCCCACTCAGGACTCATCATACTCATCCCTCTGCGGTTCCCAGCTCATAAGTGCCCCTCACCCAATTGCTTTCTTTCCATGGATTTGTCCCTCCCTACAGTCTCTGGTGAGTGCCTCTCGCTTTGTTGTTTTCTTTTGTTCTGACTTGTCTGGTCTCCAGAGGGAGTACTTTACAGTCTTCAGGTAGTGAGCCTCTCACTCTGTCACATCCTTTTTCTATGCCCTCACTTGTCCCTCCCCAGCTCACGCCCCTTGCTTGGTTGCATTCTTTTGGTGTCCTGACATCCCTCTGCAGCCTCCAGTGGGTGAGTGCCCTCCACTCTGCCACTTTTGTTCAGTGTTCTGATGTGTCCCTCCCATGCCTTGGGAACTGGTTGGCCTTCAGAAGAGCAACCTGGAGAAAGGATTCATGGCAAGGTAGACCAGGGTACACATGTCCTCTCTCAAGACGGCCCACACTTATGTTCTCTGAAAGGGATCAACATTGACAGAGTCATTGACTCTGCAAACTTTACTAGTTCAGAGAGCCACTACAGTGATGATGCACTGCCCACTGTACAAATGCTGGATGACAGCTTCCACCCAATGCCTGACATCACAGGTTGGTGTGAGGGTGAAAAGAATTACACACGGCATCAGAAAATCTCCCCACATTCCCTGCCCACCCCTCACTATTGTTATGTCCCTGTCGGATATTTCTAGCATCCTTGATTCTAGCTGATGTTGAGCTCCCCCACCCTCACTAAACAACTTCACCAAGCAGATCTCATTGCCATCCAGGTGGCACATGTGATGCAGTACCGACTCACGGCTCTCCTCCCATCTGACACAAGAGTGATCAACCCCAATTTTGTATGTTGTTCTCCATCTGTGCCCCTTTTGTAAAGGCTGATATCGAGATTTCTGACACCATGTCTGTTTTCTCATCAGTGTTGCAGTCTCTCCAGGTGGGCAGTTCCTGGCAGTGACAACATTGTCAAGGCACCAAAGGCCATGCTCAGTGCCAGCTTCATGACAGCTCTCATCATCCCCCTTGGGAACGGCAATAGGATCTCGGATTGTGCAACTTTGGATCAAGCACGTGTGAACATCTTGGGTGGTACTGCATTCGGGAATTACATGTTTGGTGTCACTGCGTTGCCCACTAGTGCCAAGGTTATGGATGAGGATCTGCTGGCAGATGTCAAGTCACTCTTTGTCCCGTTTGTTCCAGGACACACAATCGACTGCTTGCCTTCCTGAGATATACAGTTGTAGTCACTGGTATGTACATTACGAACTTTGCTGTCCTTGTTTCATTCTTCATGTTGGGCTTCATTTTAGCCATGTGACATGCATGTCCTGGCTGACAACGGGAATCGAGTTAAGGACATTCAGTGGGTGGTGCGTTGGTGTCCATTGCTGTGCTCTCGGTCAAGTTGAACTTGCTGCCTGTAGTCGTCCGTTTGTTCACCTATGGTGCATGGTGTTTTGGTTACATTAAGTCGCCCATTTTTGGTAACATGATGATTATCAACCTGTAGGCCAGTCATATACTGGGGACAATGTTTATGTGGATCTTCTAGAGATGACTGTTGGCCATGAACACATCTTCCAAGGCAGGTCCTTCCTTCTTTGACATGCCACTCTTGCTTACATGTGCTATTCAAGGCCATTCATACATGGGTCGCTGTCCATCTTATACCTTCCATGCTGCCAATGACCTACTTAACAGAGGTCCCCATGAAGAGCTGCGTTAACAAAACCAAGACTGAAGCTGTGGTTCCAGTGCCAGCACTCGCAACAACACCAGCGGCACCCGCATTGAAGGCCAAGAAAGGCGGTGGGAAACAGCTAGCACTGCTGATGAAGAGGTGGCCAAGGACCAACAGGAGGTGGGCGAGGTAGATGCGCTTGCTGCTGAGCCTGCAGAGGACATCAAATCCTGATCAAGGTGCAATTTTCTCCTGCTTTTGTTTGGGCACAGGTCGACCCGGTTGCATCTCGCATTGAGGAGCGGACATGTGGAAGTCGCTTGGGGGCTCGTTGCCCATGGTATGGACAGGAATGCCTGTGACTTTGACAAGTTGACTCTGTTGCCTATTGTGCTGAAGGACGGACATGTGAAAATTCCGTGGTTGCTCCTACCCAACTATGCTTTTGTTGATATGCATGTACGTTGTTGAGCTACAATAGTTTTGAAAACAATATACTCTTTTTGTGAAAAGCATGAAAAAGTGTGAACATTTGAACAGTTTCCTTGCATGCCTTACATGCCTTGCAGTGGCTTACGACATTTATTTACAAGCCAGGTGTGAGTTTTTGGCAAGCTCAATTGCAAGCCAGGTGGGAATGGCAAGCTTGATTGCAAGGCGCTCTGTAAGGAATCAACCTAGCTTACCAGGCTTGCGGGGATTTTACTTGCAGATGACTTGCAGGAGGCTGCAAGTCCAATAAGCACTTGTGTTAAGGCCTATTGAACCTTAAGGCGCGACGTGCGCAAAGGTGAGATATGCGGCAGTGATGAAATTACAAGGGTTGTAATTCCCTTAGTAACCTGAAGTGCTTTGGAAGGTGATAAAAGCGAGAAGGTCGCTAAGACCAATGTCTGGGTGATGATAAAGAGGAATGGGGAATATCTTCAAGGACTTGAAGATAATTCCAAAGAAGTGAAAGAGAGAAAGAATTGGTTCAAGCAACAAGGACTGAGAACGCAATAGATTGCAAACTAAGTCAGGCTTAAGGCCCAACTCTAGGATATAAGTCCAGCTTATATACAAAAGGGCAGCTACCTGACTAAGCATACAAAAGTAGAGAACAATGGAGTCACAGACAATAAGCGTCACAGAACAATGGGGTCACAAACAATGGTGGTCACAGACTACCATAAAGAGAGAACAATAGGAAACGTACAAAGGGAGGGAACAATGGAGTTCCTGACAAGATGGTTCTGTTGTACAGGTAAGCAATCATGTGAGTCGAGGTCATGTGATCATATAAGTACATAACAGTTGAGAAATGAAAAGAAAAATGTGGGCCAAGTGCCCAGGAGCGTAACACGATGCCCTTCCTAGAGAGTTGCTACCACGCAACTACTTGTCAGATCCTTCGTAACAAGTGTCAGCATTGTCCCACTCTGCTTCCACATACGCAACCTCTAACTCATGATGGAGTAATCCGGCTGGGGTTGCCGAGCAATAACTGCTGAAGTTAGGGTGCCCAAAGTAGACAAGGCAACGATTAGTTGCACAGGAATCATGGGGGGAGGGACACTTGTTGTGAGTGTGCTGAGTACTAAGGCACCAGCGGCAAGTCTTCCAAAGGGGGCACTCTTCAACCCTATGACCAGGTGTGTCCTGGTTGCATTTGAGACAATATGGGAAGATGACCTTGTTTCCCCGACGTCGTTTGCCAAGTACTGCACGGCTTTCTAGACTGTCTTCTCCTTCTTCGATGTCGGGTGGTCCTTGAGCAGCGAAGATATGTGGTACCTGATAATCACGGGTGGGAAGAAGGAAAGTAGGGGGGGAAGGGGGACATGTGGCAAGGAGGTGTTGTTGGAGGTGGGTACAAACTGCACTTGAGGCTAGACGTTGTTCTACTGTGAGTAAGTCTGCCTCAGCTCAAGTCTCCTTCTTCTCTATTTCTAGGCGTTGTTGTTTGGCACTAGAAATAATATTGTTAAGGCCCCGAAGCCGATGGACATCAGCAATAACCCCAGGGTCTTTGAGGTTGACCAATGCCGTATCCACCATAAGACGAGAAAGATGTGTGGGATGAAAAATTTGGAGGTTAGTGTCCTTGACTCCACGATGGTTGAAATTGGGGGAGGGATAGGCTTTCGCCTGTAACAGGGTGGCATACTCCTTTTGGTCCTTCCCTCAAGTTCCCACCAGATAAGTGTCTTCTTCTGTGGAGCGAAAGCAAATATACTTTGCTACTTCTGACTGTCCCTCATTGTTGACGAAAGTGATGGGGTAGTGTCCAGGGTCCCCAGCATCAAAGAGAGCCCATCCTTTGCCAGGGTATGTAGGGTCGTTGAGTTCGTCACTCAATGGTGGGTTAATAGTGATGGGGGATGGACTGTTAGACTTTGAAATGGTGGGGTTGTAGCAAGCACCCAAGGACTCAGGTGGGTCGCTCTAGACACTATCGTCATCCAGGAATTGTTCTACCTCCGTTAAGATTTGAGGGACAAAGAAGAGATGTTGGACGGCAGAGAAATCCCGAAAGCTAGTAGTGAAGATCTGATCATCGAGTCCGTCGTTGCCAAGGATGTTAATGGCAGGCATCAGTCCTTCAGTCCAAGCTTCAAGAGCGCTTTCAAGTCTTTGATGCACCTCCATAGCTTTCAGGAGTGCTTGACAGTTCCTCCTGACGTCTTTTACGTCCTCTTGAGTGGGTGTCCCTATCCCAAAGATCATCAGTGGAGTCTCCTGGTACTCCAAAGGGGGGGATTGGGATCGACTGTGGAAGAAGGATGGGAGAGGGGACCGCATACGGCAGAGGTCCACTGGTGTTAGTGGGCGGGATGGTGAAGGGTTCCGGGTAGTGGGTATGGATGAAAGGAGAGGGTTGGGGGACCGATCGTCGAATGGGAGTGGGGATGTGGTTGCATTCACTGTGGCATCTGCCAGGGCAAGTAGTCTCTGGGAGGGGGATGTAGAAGGCCCCGTAGCATGAGGGGGTGCTAGGAACATCGGTGGTGGTACTGGGAGGGGTGGTGTCGACAACTGAGAAACTAGGCTGGGGGAGGTAGCTGGTGGATCGGGTAATTCGCCCAGGGTAATTGTCAGAGGTGTCTTCACAGGTGACGATATATCCATTGCCATGTTGTTGTCCAGTGGTCCAACTATGGCGAGTGGCATGTCCTGGGGTGACGATCGTCGAGAAAAGGGATATGTTGCCATTCCAGTCAATGCGTTCGCGGGTGTAAATGGTGCACCGTTCTTGTTGGTAGACATAGCTTTGATAGTGAGGGATGGTGAGGTTACTGGACATGAAAGGGATGGGGTTGAGTCGTCAAGCTGGAGGGTTCTTATACTCCTTGATTGATTTTGGAAGTCAGCTAGTAACTCCAGTGCATGGAGATCCTCAGAGTTAGTCCATGAGTCATGAGCTGGTGAGTAACCCTTCCAGCGCACAAGGTATTGCTTCTTCTTCCAACAGCCAAAAGACCTCTCCTTTAGAATCTTCTCGATTTCCCATTCGGGTTCGCCTTCTAGAATGTCAGGAGGTGGTTCGATAAAATTGGGGCTGTGTTGATCGGTTTCTTTGTAAGGTGTGAGTAATGAGGTGTGGAAGACGTCATGGATTTTCCAGGTGGAAGGGAGTTTGAGTTTGTAAGCGACTTTTGATATTTGGGAGACTACCTTAAAAGGTCCGTATCTCCTTGGGGAAAGCTTGGGTGTGGTGTTACTTGGAAGTTGTAGGTTGGTTCCTTCTAGCCAGACCTTTGAGCCTACTACAAATGGGATGTATCGTGGCTTCTCTTTTATCCAGGATTCTTGCGCTTTACATTGGGCCTCTTGGGCAGCTTTCCTGGCTTCTTCAATAGATGAGAGTCGTTGTTCTAGGGAGGGGATAGTAGTTTTTCTGGTTGGTTGGTGTACTTGGGGTGTGTATCTGATGAGTAAGTCGTATGGTGTTTTCTTGGTAGTTGCAGATGGCCATGAGTTCTTAGTGTACTGAGCAAGTGGTAACCATGCGTGCCAGTTGTTCTGTTGTGTTCTGCAGAATACTCAGAGATATTGCTCCAAGGTTTGATTGGTTCTTTCACTTGCTCCATTGGTTTGAGGGTGATATGCCGTGCTGATATTCTGATGGATGTTGAGAATACAGCATAGTTCTGTTGAGAATTTCGATACAAAACGGACGTCACAGTCCAATATGATTTTGCGGGGAATGCCATAGTGGGGAATGACATGATTGAGATAGAGTAAGGCTACTCCTTCTGAGTCGATGGTCTTGTGACAGGGGATAAAGATAGATGCTTTGGAGCAGTTGGTGTCTGTGATCGTGAGAATAGTGTCAAAACCACCTGACTGTGGGAGTTTAGTGATGAAGTCCATCACGATGGTTTCAAAGGGTCGTGCATTGTCTGCAGGGGTAATGGGAAACATGGGTGGATGGGTAGGATGGGTGTTGACTTTGGTCATTTGGCATGTAGTGCATCCCTTGATGTATTCGGTGACAAAGGTTTTCAGATTGGGCCACCAGTAGTACGGGGTAATTAACTGGAGTGTCTTGGTAATCCCGGCATGCCCGGCAGTCATGTGGTCATGAAAAAGGGAAATTACTCCCCTCCTAAGAGCGTTGTCTGCCACGACAACTAGGGTGGTCCTGTGATACCAATGTGTGCCGTCCAATAGGGAGAGGTTATGTGTTGGTGCCCATTTCTTGAGTAACAGTTGCTCTTTGTATTGAGCCAATTTGATACAACTATCCAAGTTATCACCGATACTGTCCATGTCGAATACTTGAATTGAGGTATGGTTGTTGCAAAAGTAGTGGTCTGGCCATACAGTGACATTGTCATTAATTGGATTGGGTCCCTTGTAGTCAGGTCTTCTGGATAATGCATCTGCGCAATTGGTAGCGCCAGGTTTATATTCCAAGATAATGTTGTATTGCTCCCTTTCCGGTAGGTATCCAGCAACGCGAGGGCCTATTTTTCTGGGTTCCCAGTAATAGCGAAGGTTGGCGTGATCAGTGAAGACTAGGACAGGTATGGTTGTTCCTTTGAGAAGATGAGACCAGCAGTGTAGTCCACGCATAACTCCCAAGAATTCCCAGTCATAGATAGGGTAGTTTTGTTTTGTTTGGGTGAATTTTTGGGAATGAAATCCAACTGGTCATCTTGGTCCTGGTTTTTGGGTGCCATCTGGTTTTGTTATCGGAGGATCCCATTGATATAATATGGCACCTGTTCCAATTTGCGATGCATCTGTTTCAAGTTCGAATTGTCGTTCCAGGTTTGGTCGAACAAGTACCGGTGCATGGGTGATCATGTCAATGAGCTTGTTTTGGGCTTCCTTTTGTTGGGGTCCCCATTCAAAAGGTACATCTTTTCCAGTAAGTTTTGTAAGTGGTGCGGCGATGATGCTGAAATTAGGGCAGAACATGTGGTAATACCCAGAGACTCCTAGGAAACCACAGACTTGTCGCTTGTCTTTTAGCTCATGTGGGTAGTCTCTGAGTCCTGCGACTTTAGCTGGGTCGACTGTAGCTCCATCTTTTGATATTCGGACACCTAGGAAGTCCATTTGTGGCTGCATAAAAACAGATTTCGATAATTTGAGATGTAGGCCATGTCGTGCAAGGAGGTCGAATAGGAAGTGAATAATGTCGACATGAAGATCGAAGTCCTTGAGTAGGGTTCCTATTCCGCAGTCATCCATGTAGTTTTGGAGTATGCACTGTATTTCGAGTACACCTTTCTTCTCAAAGTGTTCATATAACTCTTCAAGAATACCATTCATAAAGCGTTGAAAACTTGCTGGTGAGTTGCTCATGCCAAAGAACATTACTTTTGGTTCAAATAGTCCTCAGCGGGTTTTGAAAGCAGCTTTCCATTGGTCCCCTTCACATATCTGAATATTGTTATAGCCCCAATGGATGTCGAATTTACTGAATAATTCCATTCCCTGTAGGTTTTCAATACATTGTTTGAGATTGGGGAGTGGAGTGACATCTTTTCTTGTGACCGCATTGAGGGGGCGATAATCAATAATGTACTGTTTTTCTTTAGAGTCCTTTTTAGGGACCATAAAGGTTGAAAAACCATAAGGGGAGTCCAATGGCATGATATATCCTTTGGCCAAGTTTTCATCGATGAATTGATCTTCTGCTTTTTGTTCATCTCTTGAGAGCGGATAAACTTTGCAATTAAAACGAGTGGGAGCAGTGTCCATTAGTACAATTTTATGGTCTCCTTCACCACAAGTTGGTGGGAATTTGTTTGCTTCTTCATCTGAAAATAATGCCGTGTGATGTTTGAATTTTTCTGGGAGGGTAATTTCCTCCTTCCCATGTTCCGTTGCGTACTTATGGGCCATTTCTACTGCTGTATGGGTGCGATTGACCTCCACTGGGCCTCCCTTTATTTCTAAAGGGGTTACTCCCAACCATGGAGTGCACCTGGTTTGTTGTGCTTCGAGGATGAGGTCTTCATTAATTGGTACTTTACTTTTGACCCATGTTTTTGCGCATTGAAGGGTTCCAAATAATAGAGTTTCCATTTGAACTTTTGGGCCTAAGAGTGTTCCCTTTTCCCAGTCGATTTCTGGTTTAAAAGCTTTAAACCATGGGTAGCCAAAGAGAAGTCAATCTCATCCTAGATTAGTGACAAAGAATCTTTGTCGTTCCCTTTTGTTGCCTTTAGTAACAAGTAGGTCACAAGCATGAGTGATTGTTCCATGGCAATTAAGAGTTCCATCGACATTGAATACTGGGCGGGGATAGGGGAGTTTCTTCATTCCTAAGCGTAGTTTAATGACAGTTGTATGGTCAATGAAATTTTCAGTTGCCCCAGTGTCAAGTAGGACTGTTTCTTCTGCCTTCCCTCAATAGTGTGAAAACGCGACTTTTATTTGCACAGAATTTGAGCGATTTACAAAAACACTATCGAGGCGGAATGCCCTAACTATGGCAGCTAGTTTTGGGCTTGAGGAAAATCCTTTGGCATAAGGGATTTGATGATGCTCAGCTTGGTATCTTCATCAAGCGAGCCCATATGGTCTTTCAAGAAACCAGAGATGTCATCTGGGGTCATGTCAATGGGATCTTGGTTCCTAACAGTGGGATTGTCGCTTTTAGCGGTTCTGCCACTTTTGGTGCGGTCCGCTATTTTCTTGCGACAGATGCAAGCTTGATGTCCTTTGATTTCGCAGTAAAAGCATTTGTTTTTGTCCATGAGTTGTTGCTTTTTAGCGTCAGAATGTGTTTGTCCCATTCTATTGGCATCAACATCCATAGCGTATCCTCCTTGGGAGGTGGTGCGTGGTCCGGAAGTTCTATTTCTTCCAGGTTGGTTGCTTTTTCCTTGGTTCGGCTTTAGTCCAAAGGCTCTGTAAAGTCCTTGTTTTTGCTGGCTATATTGAGTGGCAGCCAGCCATTTCTGGTGGGACATTCTGGCCTGTTCTTCCCATTTTTTAAAGGTCTATGGGACGTCCACATTTGGGTTAAAGTCGGGGGAATGTATGACTGCCCTGGTGAGTGGCTGGTTCATGCTGTGTTTGAGGGTTTCGATAGTTCCCTTGTCATCTAGGGGAACTCCTGCTTCATGAGCAAGTTGCTTAAATTTAGCAAAGAAGTCATCGAGGCTTTCTCCTTGCTTGAGTTTGCATAGTTTCTGATAGGCTTCCTCCTTCTGGTTTTGGTTGGTGAAGGCTGCTTTAAACCTTTCTATGAAGCTGTCCCAGAGATCTTCGTCTGTCTCCTGAGCTCCATCATCCATTGATTCCTGGAGTTTGTGCATTTGTTCTTCTTTCCAGGCGTCTACCAAGGAGCCATCCATGTAGGTGAGGAGGGTGACAACCCTGGAAAAGGGTTTCTTCATGGTGTCATTGTGTCGGTTAATTGCTTTCCAGAGGTCAAAGTTATTGAGAAACTTTCTGGTTGTGCTTCTGTCTCCAGTGAAGGTGGGTGGTGGGTTCCCTTTAAGGGCACCATTGGCAGGACTAGTGATAACGTTGATGTTTTGTGCTTCCTGTCCGCTTTGTCCAGTAGCGACATTAATCTCTTCCTGTTGTGCTGCCATTGTGGTTTGGATGGATAATTGGGGTAAAACGGCAGCAGCTAGGGTAGTATGGAGAGGGATTTCAATACCTTGTTGATTGCTGCTTCGATTTGGGGAAGGATAGGGGGTTGTTCTGTGAACAGGTTGGTTCCTTGGAGGGTTGCAATGTGGTGAATTCCTCCTGCAAGTACTTCTTTGTGTGGTGATTGCTCGACAGCAGTGTGGAGCGTTGGGCTGTAGTGTTCCGGGTCGATGTAATGCAGGTGCTGAGGGTCTGTTTCTTTCCAAGCACCAAGTTTTGAGGTGTGAAGTACTCCTCCTTGGTTCATGTACCACTGGTTATCTTTCCAGAGGAGTTTTACCCAAAAGTCGTCGTCTTCTACTTTGACAAATTCAACAACTCCGCATGATTTCTTTGGGAGGTTGATGTAGTATCCGGTGTCTTTATGTCTGGGTCTGTAGTATTCAAAGTATGCTTCGCCTTTGACGTGTGCTGGAAGATCGTCTTGTTGTCTTCTGTGGACTCTCTTGTTTTGTTCAAGAGTTCCGATAAGTACTACTGCCGCCAGGGTGTAACTGGTGTTGTCCTATGTTTCAAGGACGTTCAAGGAAAGCCTGACTTATGTTAAGGCCTATTGAACCTTAAGGCACGACGTGCACAAAGGTGAGATATGCGGCAGTGATGAAATTACAAGGGTCGTAATTCCCTTAGTAACCTGAAGTGCTTTGGAAGGTGATAAAAGCGAGAAGTTCGCTAAGACCAATGTCTGGGTGATGATAAAGAGGAATGGGGAATATCTTCAAGGACTTGAAGATAATTCCAAAGAAGTGAAAGAGAGAAAGAATTGGTTCAAGCAACAAGGACTGAGAACGCAATA
>Ga0307510_10009325_pt1 | contig 11694 bp, 9 predicted proteins | sample 12_EM_MG_FD_207224 | JGI IMG/M metagenome (GOLD analysis project Ga0307510, IMG submission 207224) | Populus trichocarpa ectomycorrhiza microbial communities from riparian zone in the Pacific Northwest, United States - 12_EM | ecosystem: Host-associated > Plants > Roots > Unclassified | place... | reverse complement strand
CGAGGCAGAGTTACGGGCGCCAAGGATAGCAGCGCGAGCGATCGCGCATCCTATTTCTGTGCGCGCTGTCCCGGAGGTAAGGCATACGTCATGAGGAATTAGAACGGGACACGCATTGGCAGTATCCTGATGGAGTGTCTGCAATCTTATTCTATACGTGTATTTAGTCATAATGGATACCCGCCTGTAGATTTACACCCGCCCCGGGACAGTTTGTAAATCGGAATTCGCGAGTAGCATTTAGGTGCGGGCGGTGTTCGCTCTAATGAAGTTGATAAAGTACCAACGTGCAACTCGTCTGGACGTACAGTATGATAATGATGGCCACACTTGATTATCGATTCCGCATTCCGTATGTTCTGACAGTCATCTGCTTTAGCACAGGCAGTTAACTACATTCTATACACGAAAGTATGTAGTGCCCAGGAAGGTTTGACCGGTGACGTGCATGAAGTCTTATCGGAATGCAGTGGCAAGTTTGGACAACGAAACAACATAAGCATTCCCATATTTACTAAGTTTTACAACATAAAAATCTAGCACAGTATATAGATATACAGAACGGACACACAAATACCATCCCTTCCAATCATTTGCTGAACCCAAGTGTCCCACCAAGTGGCGGAGCAATGGTAGAAGCAGCAAAAGAAAAGTGAGGGAGATCCCCCGACGACGCGGGCCAGTAGTGCAGCGGCAAGGTCATCGCGTCCCCGGGTTGCAAGCAGAGCCCAGGGAGCAGGGGCGGCAAAAATTAGATAACCAGTAATAGGGGCGGTGCCCCCATAATAGTGGTTAAACTATTAAGAACAGATACTACACTTGATCTAAGCCAAAAGGCCAGAGTGGTAAGGATTTCGGAAAGCGTGGTGAAGGGATTATATAGGAAGCAACGCGCGCACGGACCATCTTTAGGCGCTTATTTATCAGCAGCTGCCAATTCCTCTGATTGGCTCACGGGTGTTTCCTGAAAGAACGTCGCGCATTTGCTCAGGCTACCGAGCAATTGACTTGGTCACAACTCTTGTATCTAAAACGACACTCTACGGTTGGTTAAGATGAGCTCCGTGTGACCTCAGTACCCTTGCCAATGACAGTGCGCCCCAATATCTCGGCAGTATTCTCAAAATGACAAGGATAGACACCGCGGCCCAAACCCAATCGAACACCTTATATCCATACCGTGCGCCATGCAAAAATGCAACTACCACTGGCGGTAGTAAACACCAACGTGCCGACACTACTAACTCGAGTCTTTAGCAGTTACACGTCAGTGTCATGCCTACAACCTTAAGAAAGACGCAGAAGGGCTCACTTGTGCCGCATCAGAAGCGGATCGCGCCTCCTAGCAGCATACTCCACGAGGATTAGGTACGGTGCGACAGACAAAAAGTTGTGATCCCCCATGCCGATGCTGCCAAGTGCGACAGGTCCAGCTGTCGCAAGCGTGCGCACCCAGACCGCGAGCACCGGCGCCGTGAGGGGTAGCAGCCATGTCAAGACCAACAGCACATGGTCCGCATCGTTCCGCGAGGTAGACGGGGGAGTCGGGGAATTGCGTGTTATAAATAATGAGTGTACCGGCGTTGTCACATCGTCCGACACAGGAGCAACGTACGTCGCACAGGTCACGAGATGGATGATCCAACAAACGAGGAATGCCACCTGCCAGGGGACGATAACCGCCACGAGTAACCAGATGAGGAGCATCGAGATAATGCTAGGACCCCTGTCCTTGTTGTATAAGTAGCAGAATTCAGGAGATTGTATGTAACGAGTTACCTCGCAAGGTTACGCCCACGCCCCAGGATGCGAATTGGCAACATGATAATGCGGATTGTCCACCAACTGACGATAACCAGACCAGTTGAGAGCAAAAGAATAAGTGGTGTCAACAACGCGAAGACTACCTCGCCCTCGTTGCCAAGGACGTAGTCCTGGGGTAATGGAAGGAGCGATATGACAAATGCAACCCCCAAGAGCCTAGGTAGCGTTTCCCGTGTGAAGAGTGAAATCGTTTCTGATACACTCGGCATCGGAGCTTCTAATTTGTGTCAGCTTTGGTCGGAGGAAGGACGATGACTGATGGCTGTCCCACCTCCGCACTCGTACAGGCCCACAACAGTGAACATCAACCACGTGACGATACCTACAGCCCATACGGGCACAGCTGTCCAGTACCGGGCGCCGGCACGACCAATGGTACCCCACCAGTCAACGTGCAAACGCAAAGACGTTACTTGACAATCTGACGACATGTACAGCGTGAGGTTGAGACCACGGGTGTAAGGAGATGATGTAAAGGGTGCGCCAGAGTGGGTATGCAGGAGTAATGGACGAAGGTGCGTGAGCGGGTGAAAATGGGCCTCCGAGAAGGACTGGTGCTCAAGGACTGGAGGGAGGAAAGGATCTATACATGGTGAGCAGTGGGAGAGCACGAATGGCGACAACTATGCGCACCTGTACACGACTGCCCCTGCGCATGCGTGGCACTAACACGGTAAACTAGCAACGCGTTGGAAAGTAGATGTGGCAAGTGAATTCGGGAAAGGATGCTACTTGTGTCGAGCGTGATGGATGCGTCTTTATAGAGCAAATCTGGCCACGCTACTCGTCAGTTTCGGAGAAGTCAGACTTTGAATTGCCACGTACCACGGACACTGATGTTCGTCGTAATGGGCCCGTCATTAACAAAATCGCCAAGTATCCAACCGCGCTCCTCGTTAGTGGAATAAGCTACGGCGACCCAACGATGCTGGTTACTATGCTCTGGTAAAACCGCCTCGAAGACAATGACACCCTCTGACTCGTCAACACCTTCATGTGGTACAGGAAATGGCCTTTCTGGCGAAGTGTTGGGAATAAGCTTCAGGTTGGCCGGATGCCATTCTTCGCAAGTAGGGGGAGATGAGGAGTCATATAGATCATCAAACGGGGAGGTGCACAAGTAGAACGTCACAGATAATGAGGACGGATGATGAGATGCCATCGACAGAACTGAGCCTTCGGAAACATACGCCGCAAATCTAGTGGGATGACTGGCTTCCGGAACTGGTGCAAGGTATACAGCTTTCGGCTTGCGCAAATCACGCAGGGCGAAACGCCCCGGAGGTAGAACAACGAAGCTTTCTCGAGTCAAATCAAGTCGAGTGGGGTATTCTGATGTAGGTGAGAGAGTGCGCCCATCGCGGAGCCAACGGTCGAGGATGGGGCCTCGCTCCACGAAGGAGGAAGCTGCACCTAATTCTAGTGCCGCTCGAGCGACACGCCAGCGTACCTGATGACACCAGACCATAACTTGATGTCCTACGCCAGTCCAGCACCCTTCGAGAGCACTACTAAAAATTGTCCGTCGATAAACGTTCGCATTCGTTCCTTTTGGTAATATGCACGACTCTGAGGGAACCATGAGGTCCGTTGCGCCACCACATAGCGATAAAATGGGTATGTTGGCGGTCGTAAGCGCAGCTTGGTTGTTTTTATAGATGGCGGCAACACGGCGGTCAAACCGTGCGGGTGGGATTTGATGGGGGGTCGACATGGTGATAACAGCGGAAATGTTTGGAGATGGAAGGAGAGATGTTGCAACGACACCTCCCATGGAATGGCCCATGACGACGATGGTTGTGCCTCTTGGGTAAAGAGAGAGTATGTAGGATATGGCGCGGGTGGCGTAATCTCTTTCAACATCCAGAGTTGGGCCATGGAACGCGGAGAGGTCTTCATTATACTCGACTGGTAACGCCTAAGTTGGAGGAAACGCAACCGAGAGGAGTAGACGCACCTGCGAAGAAGTCTAGCGGCTTGATGCCACGCGAGGTGAACTCGGGCGAAGGTGCATGCGGAGACCCGTAGTATTGTCTTGCGGCTGACGAGGCTATCGAACGGATCTGGTGCGCCGACCCTGCATTTCCGGGGATGAAAAGGACTGGATCACCACGGGGCTACTTGGTTCGTGGGGCAAGAGGAGATGAGAGTGAAAACGACTCACCTCGTTATCCTCCCAACCAACTTCTCTGTAAAGTAAGAGGGAGTACCGCTTGGCGAGGGGTGTCCAGGATGTATCAAATTGAGATTGGACAAGGTAGGATGGAGACATGTAAGACATCTTGCATCCCTGTGGAGACAAACTGATGGTAGACTCGGATGCCGCGCGGTATAATAGGACAACTGAGAGAAGTGAGAAGAGCGCAACAAGAACGGGCAACATTCTGGTCATAGCTAGAGCTGGGGACGGATGTGCCTGTGGTGGGCAGACGCGGGGCGTAACGGGGCCTCCCCGCAAGAACCGGTTCAAGTGAAATATTAGGTACAAGGTAAATAGCTAAAGAAGCAAACCATACTGTAGGGTCGTCGCCCGACCACTGTAACGAAAGGGTCGTGGTCACTGATCGCGTGGACGCGTCAGCTTGCGATCGAGACGAGACGGTCGCCGGGCTTTGGCACATCCCGCAGCGGTCCAAGCTTTTCTCCATACTATCGTATCAATAACGATCCCCCAACAAACTCTCTCACAAGTCATCTATCTCACCGCGCTCACTCGAAAGGCTTAGAGTGCGCCTTTCGGGGTAATCGTTACACTATTATCATAATCCTCGCGTCCATCCTCCTTCGCCCTACACCGATCCTCTATCCGCATGGCCAATAACGACACCACCAACTCCTCCGATCCACCTACAGAAGCGATACCACGCGGGGTGGCGACCATTTCTCCATCGACGTTCTATGCAAGTCAGAACCAGCGCCAACCACCCCTACCCAACCGTCCCGCAGCCCCGACTATGGGCTCTGCATCGACAGGTCACTATACAATACAGCCGTCTGAAAAGGTCCCCTTTCGTGAGCCCGAGCTGGTTCAAGACGAATCCGACCAAATTTCCCCTCCGGGGGACTACCCTGCCAATCACGATGCTCGCCCGTTTGTGTATGACACTCAACCACAGGAAGGTTGCTGGCCGAGCGCGGATACTCCATGGTCCTCTCACAATGTACAGAATTATGGAAGTTCGTCTAGCAATCCTTTCACTTTGACCAACCAGTGGCCCGCTGACGGACCTCCGCCGACCTGGGGCGCGTACGAAGGCGGTTGGGCCTCTGAGTCTACGCGACGTTCAGTTACCATCGATGGGCGGAACGAAATCGAGGAGATACAGTGGTGGAATGCGCAAGTCCGTGCAGCCTACGACCGCCCCGGCCATGGCATCCTACCGCCCGTGCTCGCAGACAGACTTCACCACCCTGAACATACACTCTTCTCCGTAACTGTGAACCCTCCCGATTTGAAACCACCCGCGACCACTACCACAACAGAGACGACGACGCAGCCGCATCCCGTGCAATCCGAATCGACGAAGCAGCACAGACCAACGGAAAGCGCGTCCTCCGCGCACAGCAGCCAACCATTGCAAACTTCCACCTCTTCCTTCCACTATCCCACTGCAGAAGAAGTCCGCACTGCTGTCCCGCACCCAAACGCATACTACTGCCGAAAGCATAATGGCTGGGTTCTTCTTGTCTGGAAATCGTCCTCCGTCAACCCCCCTCTGTCGCCGTCGTTCAAGGGCACACTCCCCGATCCCGTCCGTCGCAGGTTTACGAACTCGTGCATCGGCGATGGTGAGCAACCGTTGGGTCCCAACAACATCACACATCACTTCCACGCTTATCAGCGCGCCTTCGACGCACGCCGCCTCACACCTCCGTTCAACGCGAGCCAGTGGGAGAACGAAGAGCGGTCCAAGCATCGCTATCGCAAGATGACCCTCCGAGGTGACGATCCGTCTGTGGAGATGTCTGCACTAGGGCAAGTGACGGATGACACTCAGATGGACACTGATCGCGAAGAGGGCGAAGGAGATCTTCTTGATCTCTACATCTGTTGCCAGTGCTCCTTCTACGTCATCGCATCGGATGTCATTCCAGGCGTTGTCCCTGTGAGGTTGCTTGAAGATCTAGTCAAGAACAAGATAGAGAACCCACCCCCAGATAAGAATGGGGAGGTTGCAGCACTCATAACTCTTGAGACAATCCAAACGTAAGGCCCTCATTTGGCGCTGCCGATGAGATCTACTCATGATCATGCTTTGCGCAATAGCATCATAGAGAATCGGATATGGAAGGCGGAAAATCGATCGCTTCCGGTGTCAGGGAAGGTATTCCGATCCAAGCTGGGTTGGAACCCCACACTGTGAGTCTCGTACCACCTTGTTCCTTTGCTTCTTCGCTCAGCGCCCATGTTCTTGGTTCCAGCTCCCGCCTATTTGAAACTCTGGGATTTGAAACAAGAAATGTAGTCGGATCTGCGCAAGATATTACGCTAAGTCCACCCAATATAGACCCTACCTCGTCTGCTGGCAGGCTTGTACGCAGCAAGTTGCTTCGTGCCTGGGTGGAACTCAGCGCCTGGGTAGCTGATTACTCGAAGAGGTTTGGTAGGCCCACAAGCTTTGCGAATAGCATGGTACTTGATTGATAACCACATGCATTTGCAGCCCCCGCACTCAAGTCTCACCTAGGCGGCCCGCACAACTTGAAGATTTGGGTCAAACTCGATAGTGCACGTGAGGAGTATCAACACGCCATTGGTGCTCATCCAGACCAAAGTAAGCTCGCCTTCTTAGGAGCTAACAATCCTGATCTTACTGTTACAGTCGCTCGAGGGCAGCTCCCTCAAATTTTAAGTGACTATGACAAGATCGATGGTCCCATCATGAATCTCGGCTTGACGAAGACGACGTATTCTCCAGGTGAATCCAACAGACATGATTCCGTTCTCATCCTCTGACGTCAAACCCGCAGATCTGCTCACGTTTGCTTACTTTGCTCAGGCCCGCTGCAATCCTGCACAGATGGCCGACTACTTCACTTCCTACTTCAACGTCTGTCAAATGGTCATGAATATGACCGATGAGCCGTCGCAAACCCTCCAGTCCTTCATCTTTGATGAGCGCGAGCGTGGCCGGTTTACGATTGAAAATTTCCAGGAAATGCCACCTATCCTTGGTTTTGGCATCCATGGAACCCTCGGCGTCGAGTATGATGACGATGTGCCAGATGAATTCGTTGAGAATGCGTGGAGGGACGCCATCCGGCGTGCTTGGCGTGAGGGCGGCGATGGGCAGCGGATTTCGAGCGCGAACGATGCCTTTCGGAGAATTGCAGAGATGCGCGGGAGCGAGGCGCTGTGGAAGAAGTGGGAACAGGCAAAGGACGGTGGCATGACTCCCGAACGTGCGTATTCGACGCTCGAGGTGCCTGCAGAAATCGACGATGGGATGCTCATTACCATCTTCTCAATGCGGGTAAGCACCTCTTTTGTTTCTAGTGCAAGGAAAGCTGTGCCTTGATAATTGTTTGGCGTAGGTCGAGGATCAGCCGAATCAGGTGGATAGGATGCGCGAGGCTGTCTCAGTCATCGCGGAGATGAGGGATAGCGATCGTCTGCGCAAGTTCCTTGAGACTGGCAGCGACCGTACGTAATCCTTCGCTGTTCGCAGCCTCAGAATTACGAGACTGACACCACGCTCAGCAGGAGAGATCGTCCTCGCCACGCGTCAGGATTGGCCAAGAGGCCTCAACCAGCTCGGAAACACATGCTACTTGAACTCGCTTCTACAGGTATGCCACGCTCATGCTCATGTACTTCAATACGCTCCCCAGATCTGAGCACGGCATAGTACTTCTATACAATTAAGGACCTCCGGGAGGCTATCGCGCCCTTACAAGATTCCTCTGGGAAAAGTATGGATGAAGACAAGCTCACGGACGATGATCTGAAGCGACATCGCGTTGGTGGACGCCTAGTCACGCGCAAAGAGATCCTACGCTCAAAGAAGTGTTCGTGTGATCACGCTTTTGACTTGGCTTGTTACTCATTTAACTCTAGTCGTCAGCGAACTTGCTGATCTCTTCTGGCACCTCGAGCATGCTGATAACGCTTCTGTTACGCCGACGGTGGAACTGGCGAAGCTTGCGCTCGTCACTTCCAAAGATGAGGAGGATGATATAGAACAGACTGCGACCGACTCGTCAAACGATACAGACGCCACGCTTGTCGAGGACGCGCTGCCTCGTATGGGTCCTGTCACAGGTTCTCCGGTAGGTTCTCCAGGAGCATCATCATCTTCCGTCCTTGGCAAACGCTCGCGGGATAAGGAGATTGGATCTCGAATGTCCATTGATTCGATCACGGACAAGGACAACTATATCATCATTTCGAAGGGGACGGACGCTGGGCCGTCGGGGGAGAGCGGTGATGTGGAGATGGAGATGAAGGACGTCGAAGCGCCAGCTCAGTCGGGCCCGAAACCGCCGCCACTACCACCTCGGAAAACGACAGAATCGATTATGATGTTCGGTGCGTCCAATAGTTAGCTCATTTCTGAGGTGGTGAGCTAATCGGTGGTGGCGTTTCAGGGCGACAGCATGACGTCTCTGAATGCATGGACAATTGTGTCTTTCAAATCGAGACAGCTCTGTTGAAGTTTGACGGATTGGACGAATCGGAAGACGGAAAGTCAAGCGTGGTGAAACGGTGCGTGGCCCTTGAAATTTTGGCCCGAGCAGCCATCCAACCTCGTCGAGCAGCTTGTTCTATGGAACCTTGCGACAACGATTGATCGCACCAACGTCTGAAGGCTCACGAGCTCTGTCTACCCACGAAACCGAAAATGTCTTCTCCATCCTCCCTGTCAGCGTGTCCGACGAAGGATACGACATATACGACGGCCTCAGTAGTTATTTCCACTCAACAGCGCAGTTGGACTCGAATACAGTCTCGATGGAGATTACTCTGGTTGACCTCCCACCTGTGCTACAAATCCAACTTCAGGTGGGTGTACTTCGGCTGGTTATCCATTTGCGCCCGTGATTCAAATTCTGTCCTTACCTCCCAAACAGCGCGTCCAATGGGATCGTGAGACCGGCCAATCGTGGAAATCACAAGCATACGTGAAGTTTGGCGAGACAATATGCATGGATCGCTTCCTTGACAGTGCCAATCCGGACAAGAGGGTGCGCTCAAAGGCCATTCTCACGGACTTGAGCCGATGCCGCGATCGGATTCACCTCCTGACAACGGGAAAGGTACGCGTGTAGCGTTCACATTTCGTCAGAGAACATTGTGAATCTACTGACGTCTAAAACAATTCCAGCATGCTCCGTTCACATCGGCTCTCGGCAACACTCATGATATTCTCAAGAGTTTAAATGAGATCATCCCTCTACCGGAGGCCGACGACCAATTGCTGTCCGATTTGATCGCAGAGCAGGGCTATGTCAAAGACGAGCTTGAATCACTGCGCGCAAGCGCAGCCAATATGAAGCAGGAGCTCGAGGACATTTGGAAGGATGAGCATGAGGCTGCCTACGAACTCACGTCCGTGTTCATCCATCGCGGGTCAACGCCGCAGTGGGGGCATTACTTTTTCTACTCGCGACACCTGCCCGAGAATCCTGATTCGTGGTTCAAGTATAACGATTCGGAAGTGAGCGTCGTCTCGAAGGACGAAGTACTCGCAGACACGACTGGCTCGACAGCGAATCCTTACATGGTGCGTCGCTTTCTTGCTCTCACCTTTATCTTGCGATACTGATTGTTGTCAAAACACTCTAGCTCGTTTTTGTTCGGAAAGGGTCGGACATGATCAGCACTGTAAAACGCTTTGATCCGATGTCCCTGGAAGAGGCTTAACTCTGCTTGTCTTGGTTTCGCTTTGATATGCATACCCGTTCTATCAACTCATCTGTACAATAATACAATTCAGCACAGCGACGTTGCACCTGCTTTTTTCATTGTTTTCTTCCTAATCAGATGTGCGGGGCCATACTCGGCCTCCCTTCCCCCTCCCCCAACGTTGGGTGTACAGCTTCGAGTACGGGCGCGATCTGTTTTTTAAACTTTCTGGGCAAGCGGTCAGCAAGGTCAAAGTAGTTCGGTTTATTTGGGGTGTCTGTCATACCGACCGCAGAAGAGACGAGATCGTGAGGGATGCTTCGTGAATATGACTATGGGGTTACTATCGATAAAGTATTTCCTATTCTTGTCGAGACCATGTAGCTTTCTGGGAGCCTAGGAGTAATCATCGACGGATGCCAGCATAGCCAGGTACGATGTCCCACTTTCACGGACGGCGTATCTGTCGGGGCGGTGCTCCGTGGAATTCCGTGCTTCACTGGCAAGGCACAATTGGTGGGTTCAGAAATAAAACCAAAAATGATGCTATTGCCCTTGGCAAAGACAATTCAGTCCCCCATCCATGGGACTACAGTACTGCCTCTCTGTTTTCCGGGGTCTGAACTGGCAGATGGAAGGTGTCAGACAAACACTGTGCCGTCACCACCAGACACGGTTCGGAACCGCTCGGAACAATCCCAAGATCGGATTTACTTACTGGGGGTGATGATTAGAGCTTTGATTAAGCGTTCGCAAGTCGCAAAGCGGCATCTCGTCGATTCGGCATTCGTCTCATCGTCTTTTTCGATGTGGATCATGCATGCACTGCCGCCAGCCTGAGTGCCGCCGCCATTGTCCTAGTCAAAAGCGTGATGGATTATCGCCGTCAAACGAACGAGGCTTTGCAGGAGAATATTCTGCTGGAATAGCTAGCTGCCAGTGATGCTTGGCATATGATTGGAAAACAAAAGTCATTGAATTGAATGGGGTGGTGGGCCTGGTGGCTGTCCAGCCTGTCCTCTAGGCTCTGGCCCAATTTTATTATCGGATAATCGTCACCCGAGGGCGACGTAAGTTTTTCTTTTGTCGCTGTTTCCCGAGTCTTTTCCGGGAGGAATCAACGTTCGACGTCCAGCCTGTGCGGGAGACTTCTGATATAGAACATCATCATGTCGTTGGCACCGCAAAGAGAAGAAGCCGCTACGCCGCTTCTCAAAGCGGTGCAGATCCTGACTATATTTATTCGACAACCGTGTGCTAGAATATTAATCATACAGCCACATTTAACGTGTAGTACAGCCGCGTGTACATCACGACTCGAAGGCGGTACTCAGCTCGGCTAACAGGGTAAGTTCTGTCATACAAAATGTAGATGATTGATGCATAAGCCTTACCGGTTTCGAACAGACAGTTCGGTTCGGAACGACAAGATGAAAAGCGCTAGTGGCAGTACCGCATCTATCATGCAGTGGACTAGAGCATAAGCATACTGTATATACCAGATGTGTTCCCTGGAAAGCCGTCGGCGTTTACTAAAGTAGTTGGAAGGCACTGCCAGTTCAATTGCGTCGCCTCGCATCGTCTGTACCCCGGCGGCCCTCCTCTTTCGGATACACCTGACAAGAGCTCTGCTAATACTAGTAACGTAACAAAGAGGGGTGATAGCTATATAAGTCTCCGCCCGACCCATAACCCATTCGCATGTCGCATGCAAGCTTTTCTTGTTTCAACATCTCTCCTCATCCCTCTGCCAGTGACAGTCTATCTCGTGTTGCCAGTGTGTTCTTCAACTTAAAGGATCCGAACGACCAACACTGATTCCATGTATCACAGGCCTTCCTATATCTTCTGGGTCGTAATACTTCCGATCTGTTCCGTACTATCTAGCTTGTGTCATGCTCTGGCGGTAGCTTTGCAACTTCTGGATGTCCCAATGCCTGTGCCATTCATGACTCAGGCGGGGAAAAATCATCTCCATGCTACGCATTTTCACGTGTACCGCGCTCGAGTAGCAACCACACAAC
>Ga0307510_10009324_pt1 | contig 11694 bp, 12 predicted proteins | sample 12_EM_MG_FD_207224 | JGI IMG/M metagenome (GOLD analysis project Ga0307510, IMG submission 207224) | Populus trichocarpa ectomycorrhiza microbial communities from riparian zone in the Pacific Northwest, United States - 12_EM | ecosystem: Host-associated > Plants > Roots > Unclassified | place... | reverse complement strand
GTCGACGAGGTCGCAGCCCGCGGCCTGCAGCGCGCGCTCCACCTTCCACGGCTTGCCGACGCCTGCGAACCCCACCTGCGGGCCCGGGGGCGGCGCGCAGACGCCGGCGAGATGGGCGACCAGCACTGGGACGGCGGCAAGCGCGCCGAGCAGCTCGGGGTCGACGGTCGCGAGGTCGGCGGGCAGCAGGACGATGGCGGCGCCGGCGCGGGCCAGGCCGCCCTTCAGCGGCTCGCGCATGGGACCGGCGGGAAACACCCGGCCGTCGCCGAACGGCCAGTCGCCGTCGCGCGTCTCGCCGTCGACGACGACCAGCGAGAGCGCCTTCCTGACCGAGGGGTTCTGGTGGCCGTCGTCCATGACGATCACCTCGGCGCCGTCCGCAGCGGCGGCCTTCGCCCCGGCGGCGCGGTCGCGGGCGACCCACACGGGGTAATCCCGCGCCAGCATCAGCGGCTCGTCGCCGACGTCGGCGGTGGTGTGGGCGGCCGGATCGACCCGCACCGGGCCTTCCAGCCTTCCGCCATAGCCGCGCGACAGCAGGTGCACGGCCTTGCCCCGCGCCGCCAGCCGCGCGGCCAGGGCGCGGACCACGGGCGTCTTGCCGGTCCCGCCGACCGTGAGGTTGCCGACGCAGATCACCGGGACGCCGGGATCGACGGGCGCGGTGTTGGCGATCCGCCGCGCGGTCACCGCCGCCCAGACCCAGGAGACGGGAGTCAGCAGGCCGCGGATCGCCGGCATGCCGCCTTCGCGCGCGCTCAGGTGGCGCTTGTACCACCAGCGGGGCGTGGCGAGCTTCATGCGGGCAGCAGGGGGTCGAGCAGGGCCATGGCCGCGTCCAGCGCCGCGCCCTGGCGGTTCGCATAGCTGAGCGCCGCCTCGCCGATCCGCCGGGCGATCATCGGGTTGGCCAGCAGGCCGCGGAGATGGCGGGAAAGGGCCTCGACGTCGGCGGCCTCGATGGCGGCGACCTCGGTAAACATCTCGTCGTAGACCTCGGCGGCGTTGAACGCGTGCGGGCCGGTGACGATGACGCGGCCGAGCCTGGCCGGCTCCAGGGGATTGTGGCCGCCGATCCCCGCCACGAAGCTGCCGCCCATCACCACGACCTCGGCGACGGTGAAGAGGGCGCCCAGCTCGCCAAGGGTGTCGGCGACATAGGCGGTGGTCGCAGCCGTCAAGGCCTCGCCGGCGGCCCGTCGGGCGACGTTGAAGCCCGACCCCGCCAGCTCGGTGGCGACCTGGGGCCCGCGATCGGGATGCCGGGGCGCGACGATCAACAGGGCGCCGGGTGGAACGGCGCCGGCGATCGGCGGCTCCTCGCCGGCATGGGTGCTGGCGGCCAAGATGACCTTGCGGTCGCCAATGGCCTTGCGAAGGCCGGCAACCAGGGAGGCGTCCACCGGCGGCGGCGGACCGGCGAGCTTGAGGTTCAGTGGGGGTCCGACCCTGGCTCCGAGCCGTTCAAGCCGAAGCCGCGTGTCGGCGTCCTGCGGCAAGACCAGGTCGAAGGCGGCGAGGAGCGCTCGGGCCGACGCGGGCGAGCGCGCCCAGCCGCGCGCACTGGCTTCTGTCATGCGCGCGGAGAGCAGCGCCAGTCGCACGCCGCGGGCCTTGGCGGCGAGGATCAGGTTCGGCCAGAGCTCGCTCTCGACGAAGAGCGCCGCCGAGGGCCGCCAGTGGTCGAGGAAGCGGGCGGCGGCCGCGGGGCTGTCCACCGGCGCATACTGGTGGATCACGCCCTCCGGCAGGCGTTGGGCGAGCAGCTTCGCCGAGGTGACCGTGCCCGAGGTCACCAGGAGGTTCAGTTCCGGTCGCGTTCGCAGCGCCTCGATCAGCGGCAGCAGCGAGAGGCTCTCGCCCACGCTCACCCCATGCAGCCAGACCAGCGGGCCTTCGGGCCGTGTCGCCGTGGGCCGGGCCAGGCGCTCGTGCAGGCGCTCGGGGTCCTCCTTGCCGACCCTGGCGCGGCGTTCCAGCAGGGCCGGCGCCAGCGGCTCCAGGAGGCCGGTCGCCGCGGCGTAGAGCGCCAGCGGCAGCGTGGGGCTCCTCACACCACCTCGGCCGGGGCGAGCCTGCAGGCGTGCGCCGCGTCGGTCTCCACCTGCAGGGTGGCGTGGCCGATGTTGAACCGCGCCGCCAGCCCCTCGCAGGCGCTATGCAGGAAGCCGTCGCCATCGCCGTCCGCCTGACGGATGAGGTGGGCCGTCAGCGCCGTCTCGGTGGTGCTCATGGCCCAGATGTGCAGGTCGTGAACCTCCTCGACGCCCGGCAGGCCGACCAGCCACTCGCGCACCTTGGCCACGTCCACGCCCCTAGGCGCGGCGTCCAGCGCCATGTCCATGGACTCTCTCAGCAGGCCCCATGTGCCCAGCACGATCACCGCGGCGATGCCCAGGCTCAGCAGCGGGTCGATCCATTCGAGGCCGGTGAGCGCGATCAGCCCCGCGCCGATCACCACGGCCAGGGAGACCGCTGCGTCGGTGGCCATGTGCAGGAAGGCGCCGCGGACGTTCAGGTCGCCCTGGCTGCCGCGCAGGAACATCAGCGCCGTGGCGGTATTGATGACGATGCCGACGCCGGCCACCAGCATCACGAGGTTGGTCGAGACCTCGGCGGGGTGGGTGAACCGCTGGACGGATTCGGAGACGATGGCGCCCACCGCCAGCATCAGCAGGATGGCGTTGGTGAGCGAGGCGAGGATGGTGGCCTTGCGCAGGCCATAGGTGCGCCGCGCCGTCGGCGCGCGGCGGGCGAGCGCCACGGCGCCCCAGGCCAGCAAGAGCGCCAGCACGTCGGAGAGGTTGTGGCCGGCGTCGGCCAGTAGCGCCAGGGAGTCGGTCCAGAACCCCGCGGCGACCTCCATCGCGACGAAGACGGAGTTCAGGCCCACCCCGATGGCGAAGGCCCAGCCCATGTCGGCGGGCGCGTGGTGATGGTGGCCGTGCGCGTGGCCATGGCCGTGCGAGTGGTCCGCGTGGTCGTGATTGTGGTGGGCAGAGGCCATTACAGCCTATGTCTCACCGTGCGCCGACGGGATCAATGCGAAGCGCGTCCCACCAGCAGCTCCGCCCGCCGCGTCGCCGCCGACAATCGCGCCGACCAGTCCGAGATCAGGTGCGCCATCACCGCGTCGTTGGCGTCCGGCGGCACGGTCAGCGGGCCCTCCCAGACCACCGCCCCGCGGCCAAAGGGCAGCGCGAACATCACCTCGTCCCAGGTCTGCGCCTGGATCGCGGGATTGGCGGCGATGCCCATCAGGAACACGGGCTGGCCGGAGCGCCGGGCGATCTGCAGGGCGCCCGGCGCGATCAGCTCATTGGGCCCGCGCGGCCCGTCGGGGGTGACCACCAGGGCCCCGCCGCCGGCGACCCAGCTCACCGCCTCGCGGATGGCGGCCACGGCCTGGCGGGCCTTGGCCGAGTCGCCCTTCTTGGCCGAGGACACCCGGATCGCCGGGAAGCCGGCCATGGCCAGGGCCTGGGCGATGAACTCGCCGTCGGCCGAGGGCGAGACGAAGGCCCGGGTGCGCTTCCTCCACCACTGCGGGGCTGTCGCGAGGCAGAGCGGGATGCGGCCGTGCCAGAAGAGGGCGATGGCGCCCGATGGGCCCGCCAGCACCGGCTCGACGCAGTCCAGGTTCTCGTGGCGCCAGCGCACCGTCGTCAGGATCAGGCGCAGATAGGTTCCGAGCACCCAGCCCAGGAAGGCCTGGACCGCATCGCTGCGCAGTAGTTTCTTCACGCGGCGGTCTCCGCCTCCCCGACGTCCGCCTCCAGGTCCTGGCTCTTGGCGAGCCGCGCGTAGAGCCCACGCGCCCGCACCAGGCCCTGGTGGTCGCCGGTCTCGGTGATGCGGCCCTTGTCGATGACGCAGATGCGGTCGGCGCCGCGCACGGTGGACAGGCGATGGGCGATCAGGATCACCGTGCGCCCGGCCATCAGCCGCTTCAGCGCTGCCTGCACCTGGGCCTCGCTCTCGGTGTCGAGCGCGCTGGTCGCCTCGTCGAGCAGCAGGATGGGGGCGTCCTTCAGGAAGGCCCGCGCAATGGCGATCCGCTGCCGCTGGCCGCCGGAAAGCCGGGCGCCGGCCTCGCCGACGCTGGTGTCGTAGCCCTGGGGCAGGGTGAGGATGAACTCATGCGCCGCCGCCGCCGCCGCGGCCTGCTCGACCTGGGCCTGCGTCGCGTCGGGCCGCGCATAGCAGATGTTGGCGCGGATGGTGTCGTCGAACAGGAACGGCTCCTGGGTGACTAGGGCGATGTGGTCGCGCAGGGAGGCGAGGGTCACGTCGCGGATGTCCTCGCCGTCGATGGTCACCCGGCCCTCGGTGGCGTCGTAGAACCGCGGGATCAGGTTGAGGATGGTGGTCTTGCCGCCGCCGGACGGGCCCACCAGGGCGACGGTCTCTCCGCGGCGGACCTCGAAGGAGATGCCGCAGAGCGTCGGCGCGCCGGCCACGCCATAGCTGAACCCCACATCGTCGAAGCGGATGGTCGCCTGGCCGTTGCCCAGGGGGTGCGCGCCCGGCCGCTCGCGCACCTCCGGCTCCACGTCCAGCGCCGTGAACAGCCGCCGCGCCGCCGACATGCCCTCGGCGAACACCGTCTGCAGGTTGGCGAGCTGGCGCAGGGACTGGGACGCGATCCCAAGCGCGCCGATGAAGGCGACGAACGCGCCGACGGTCATGTGGCCCGACTGGGAGCGCCAGCCGGCGTAGGCGATCACCGCGGCGGTGATCAAGGTCATCAGGAGCTCGGTGGCGGGCGCGGCGCGGGCCCGCGCATTGGCGCCCTTGATCAGGTGCGCCTGGCGGCGGCGCACCACCTCGGCGACGCGGGCCTCCTCATAGGCCTCGCGGTTCTCGATCTTGACCACGCGCACGCCGTCGAGGCTTTCCATGATCGCCGTGGAGAGCGCCGAGGTCTCCACCATCGCCCCCTTGGCGGCCTTGGTGGTGCGTTTGGAGAAGCGCCGCATGATGAAGCCCGCGCCCGGGAAGGCCGCCACCAGCACCAGCGACAGCACCCGGTCGTTGGAGACCATCACGGTGATCGCCCCGATCACCGTCAGCAGGTGCTGGGTGTAGTTGATCACGCCGGCGGTCGCCGCCTCGCGGATCAGGCCGGCGTCATAGAGCACCGAGGAGACGTAGGAGCCGGAGTGCTGGCTGCGCAGCCGCGCCAGGTCGGCCCGCACCAGCTTGGCGAAGGTCTGCACCTGGACGTCGCCCACCACGCCGTTGCCCATGCGGTTGACCAGCGAGGCCTGCAGCACCTGGGCGACCGTGCGGCCGATCGCATAGAGGGCGATGGTCAGCGGCAGGACCAGCAGCGTGCCGGGCTTGTGGTTGACCATCAGGTCGTTCACCGCCGGCTCCAGCACCTGGACCAGCTTGGTGGAGAAGAAGGCCACGGCGATGGCGGCCAGCAGCGCCGTCACCCAGCTCTGCCAGCGCGGCGCCATATAGACGCTGGCCACCCGCCCGATCAGGGCGCGGGCGGAAAGCTCTGGCGGGGCGCGCTCGCTCATGCCTTGGGGTCCGACGATGCGGGGTTGAAGTCAAGCGGAGCGGCGGCTTTCGCCTCAGGCCCCAAGGCCTTAGGTAGGGGTCATGACCGCGGAGACCAAATCGCCCAGATTCGACCCGGCCACGCCCGGCGGTCGGCTGAAGACCTATCTGGACTACATGTGGAACGACCACGCCTATCTCAGGCTGGGGTTTTCCAACGCCCATTGGATCTCCGAGGAGCTGGTGCGGGCGAACCAGCCCTGGCCGCACCAGATCGCCGCCTGGAAGGCCAGGGGGATCAAGACCATCGTCAACCTGCGCGGCGGCTTCGACGCCAGTTTCCATGCCCTGGAGAAGGACGCCTGCGCGCGGCTGGGCCTCAACCTGGTGGACTTCACCATCACCTCGCGCGAGGTCCCCAGCCGCGACCGGGTGCTGGGCGCCAAGCGCCTCTTCGAGACCCTGGAATATCCCGCGATGATGCATTGCAAGTCCGGCGCGGACCGGGCGGGCGTCATGAGCGTGCTCTACATGCATTTCCGCAAGGGCAAGACCATCCGCGAGGCCATGGACCAGCTGCACCTGCGCTACCTGCACATCCGCCAGGGCAAGACCGGGGTGCTGGACTACACCTTCGAGCGCTACCTGGTGGACGGCGAGCCCGCCGGGATGTCGTTCCTCGAATGGGTCGAGAGCCCGATGTACGACCCGGCCGGCATGAAGGCCGACTTCCGATCCGGCAAGCTCGGCGGGTTTCTCACCGAAAGCCTGCTCAAGCGAGAGTGATCGCCCTACGTAGTCTACCGGACAGACTCTGCGGCTTCACTGTGCGACGGTTGGGCTATGGTCGAGCCTTCTGGAAGCTTTGAAGCCACGGAAGACGTCTTCACGCTGCTGGGCGTGCGGGGCGACGGGATCGCTTCAGTGGTCGACCTGGTGGCGGGCGAGGGCCTGCCGGCCGTCCGTTCGCGCGCCCATTGGCTGCTCAAGGAGCATGCCAGCTGCCGGGTGGTCGAGGTCTGGCGCGGCGGCGCGCTGGTGGAAGAACTCGCGCGGGGCTGACGCCCCCTTTTAGTGATCGTGGTCTTCGTCGTCGGCGTGCGGGTCGAGCAGCTTGTGCGCGTGGATGATGAAGTAGCGCATGAGCGCGTTGTCGACCGTCAGCTGGGCCTTGCCGCGCCAAGCGGCCATCGCCTCCCGGTAGTTGGGGAAGGCGCCCACGAGGTCGACCTTCTTCAGGTCCTTGAACTCAGCGGGCCCTTCCAGGCTCTTCAACTCGCCGCCGATCACAAGGTGCAGCAGTTGTTTCGTGGGCATGGTCAGCTTTCATATCGGGAGCAACGATCAGGTTGGCGCGGCGATATGCGAAACCCGCTCCAGGATCAATGGGGCGAGGCCAGGCGCGGCGCAGACCAGGTTCGCCTGCACGGGCCTGGCGCCGTTGTAGGCGAAGCCGGCTCCGGTGTGGTTGCCGACGAAGCAGCCGGCCTCATTGGCGATCAGGTCGGCCGCGGCCAGGTCCCAGTCGTGCTTCTGCATCAAGGTCACCGCTGCGTCGAAGGCGCCTGAGGCCACCAGGCACATGCGGTAGGCGGTGGAGTTGCGCTGGGCCACCCGCATCTGCGGCCACGGCCTCGGCCAGTGCGGCAGGGTGAAGAGCCGCGGATCGGCGACCATGCCGGAGCCCTCGATCGTGGTCGCGGCGCTGGCGCGGATCGGGCGGCCGTTGAGCGTCGCGCCCTTGCCCACGGCCGCGGCGTAGGTTTCCTCAAGCTGCGGAGCGAACACCACGCCTGCGGTGGGGCGTTCGCCCTCGACGACGGCGATCGACACCGCCCACCAGGGCTTGTCGTTCAGGAAGGCGCGGGTGCCGTCGATCGGATCGACCACGAAGAGACGCCGGCATGACAGGCGCTCGGCGTCGTCGGCGGTCTCTTCCGAAAGCCAGCCGTAGTCGGGCCGCGCGGCGCGCAACCGTTCGGTGAGCAGGGCGTCGGCGGCGAGATCGGCGTTGGTCACCGGGCTGCCGTCGCCTTGCTTGTATTCGATTTCGAGGCCGCGCCGGCGCAGCGTTGCGGCGAGCGCGCCCGCCTCCAGCGCCGCCTCGACGATCAGCGCGAGATCCGCCGCGTTGCTCATTTCCCCGCGACGGCGAGCGCGTCGATCAGGATCGAGGGCGCGTTGGCCGAGCCGCGGATCTCCAGGTCGGCGCCCGGGACCAGGCGCGCGTAGATGTCGATCAGATTGCCCGCGACGGTGATCTCGCTGACCGGATAGGCCATCTCGCCGTCCTCGAACCAGAAGCCCGAGCAGCCCACCGACCAGTCGCCGGTGTTGCCGTTGAGCGAGGGGCCGAACATCGAGGTGATCACCAGGCCCTGTTTGGCGTCGGCCATCAGCTCGGCGCGGCTGCGGGTCCCGGGCTGCAGGGTCAGGTTCGACGTGCCGACGCCGGGCGGGCCCGCGAGGCCGCGCGAGGCGTGGCCGGTGGTGGCGAGGCCGAGCTGGCGGGCCGAGGACGAGTTCAGCAGCCAGGTGGTCAGCACGCCGTCGTCGATCAGGCTGGCCGGGCCGTTGGCTACGCCTTCGTCGTCGAAGGGCGAGGAGCCCAGGCCGCGGTGGCGATGCGGGTCGTCGGTGACGTTCACGCCCTTGGCGAACACCGGCTGGCCCAGCTTGTCCTTCAGGAACGAAGTGCCGCGCGCGATCGAAGGCCCGGAAATGGCGCCGATCAAGGGGCTCAACAGCGAGGCCGCCAGCCGGTTCTCGAAGATCACCGGGGCGGTGGTCGACGCGATCTTGCGGGCGCCCAGGCGCGCGGCGGCTCTACGGCCCGCCTCGGCGCCGATGGCGTCGGCTTCCGGCAGGTCGGACTGCCAGCGGACGGAGCGGCCGTCGTAGCCGGTCTCCATCCCGTCATCGTCGCCGGCGATGGCTGAGGCGCCGATGGAAAAGCCCGAGGCCCGGTGCAGCCCCGAGAAGCCGGCGCTGGTCACCATCCGCCACTGCGACGAGGACCAGGAGGCCGAGCCGCCGTCGGAATTGGTCACCTTGGGCACGGCGCGGGCGGCCGCCTCGGCGACGCGGGCCTTGGCTTCCAGCGCCTCGGCCTGCGGCTCGGCGGGATCGTAGAGGTCGAGGTCGAGCAGGGGGCCGCGCGCCAGCCGCTCCGGGTCGGCGAGGCCGGCGTAGGGGTCCTCCGGGGCCAGGCGGGCCATAGCGACCACGCGCTCGACCAGCTTGGCGCGCGCCTCGGCGCTGACGTCGGAGCCGGAGACGGAGGCCTGGCGCTTGCCCACGAAGACACGCAGGCCCAGGTCGCGGCTCTCCTCGCGCTCGACTTCCTCAAGCTCGCCGGTGCGCACGGTGATCGAGAGGGCGCGCCGCTCGGCGCCGACGGCTTCGGCCGCGTCCGCTCCAGCCTTCAGGGCCGCGGCGACGACGTCGTTCAACAGGTTTTCGTCCATACCAGGCATATGGCCGACCGAACCGCCCGGGACAACCCAAGGCGGCTCCTGGAGCGCTTTCCGTCGAAGTGGCTGCCGGTTCGGCGCCAGAAAGCGCGACCAAGCAGAAATCTAGAGCGCCGCTCCGATTCAATCGGAGCGAATAGCGTTCTAAGGGATTGCGTTAAATAGCAGCGCCACGGCCGCCACGATGTAGGCGAGCCAGGTCAGGACGATGCCCATGGCCCTCGGCAGCGACGCGCCGCCGCTGCGCGCGAGACCGACCGCGTGGGCAAGGCGGCCGGCCAGCAGGGTCAGGCCGGTGGCGTGGACCACCAGCGGATGGGCGCCGACCATGGCGAGGACCGCGATGGCGATCAGGCCGGCCGGGACATATTCGGTCGCGTTGCCGAAGGCGCGGACGGCCTGGGTCAGCTGCGGCAGGTCGCCGTCGCCCAGCGCCACGCCATGCGTACGGCGCTGGCGCACCACCAGCACCGAGAGGATCAGCAGCAGGATCAGGTGCAGCCCGACCCAGAGGGCGGCCGCATGGGCGGAAGGCGAGATGTCCATGCGCTAGCCCTAGCGCTCAATCCACCGGCTTGCCATCGCCGGGCAGGCCCAGCCTGGCCCACTTCTCGGTGACCGCCGCGATGGTCACGGCGTCCATGCCCAGCAGCTGCCCCCACTCGCGGTGGGTCTCCGGCGGCCATTTGTTGGTGGCGTCGAGTCCGATCTTCGAGCCCAGCCCGCTCTGCGGCGAGGCAAAGTCCAGGTAGTCGATGGGGGTGTTCTCCACGACCGTGATGTCGCGCGCCGGGTCCATGCGGGTGGAGATCGCCCACATGACGTCCTTCCAGTCGCGGGCGTCGATGTCGTCGTCCACGACGATCACCCACTTGGTGTACATGAACTGGCGAAGGTAGCTCCAGACGCCCATCATCACGCGCTTGGCGTGGCCGGCGTAGGCCTTCTTCATCGAAACCACGGCGATGCGGTAGGAGCAGCCCTCGGGCGGTAGCCAGAAGTCGACGATCTCCGGGAACTGCTGGCGCAAGAGCGGGATGAACACCTCGTTCAGCGCCTCGCCCAGCACGCTGGGTTCGTCCGGCGGCCGGCCGGTGAAGGTGGTCAGGTAGATCGGGTCCTTGCGCATGGTGATCGCGCTGACCTGGAAGATCGGGAACTTCTCGACGCTATTATAAAAACCGGTGTGGTCGCCGTAGGGCCCCTCGTCGGCGTAGTCGTCCAGCAGGACATGGCCCTCGATGACGATCTCGGCGTTGGCGGGGACCAGCAGGGGGACGGTTTTCGCCTGGACGAGTTCGACCTTGGCGCCACGCATCAGGCCGGCGAACTGGTATTCGGAGAGGGTGTCGGGGACCGGTGTGACGGCGGCCAGGATCGTGCCGGGATCGGCGCCGATGACGGCGCAGGCGGGCAGGGGTTCGCGCTTGCCCTCGGCCTTCCAGCGGCGGTGGTGCTGGGCGCCGCCCCGGTGGGCCAGCCAGCGCATGACCGTGCGATCCGGGCCCAGGACCTGCATGCGGTAGATGCCGAGGTTGTAGTTGTCCTCGGCCTTGTCCGAGGGCCCCTTGGTCACCACCAGCGGCCAGGTGATCAGCGGCGCAGGCTCGCCCGGCCAGCAGGTCTGGATGGGGAGCTTGTTGAGGTCGATCTGGTCGCCCGTCCAGACCACCTCCTGCACCTTCGCCCTCTTCTGGATCTTTGGGCGCATGGACATCACCGTCTTGGCGAGCGGCAGCATGTCCCAGGCGTCCTTCAGGCCGCGCGGCGGTTCGGGCGCGCGCAGGAAGGCCAACAGCTCGCCCACCTCGCGCAGGTCGGCGGCGGTGGTGCGCTCGCGGCCCTCCAGCGTGACGCCCATCGCCACGCGCTTGACGGTGCCGAAGAGGTTCACCAGGCACGGCATCGACGATCGCTCGCCGTCGGCGCGGATGGGGTTCTCGAACAGCACCGCCGGCCCGCCGTTGGCCAACAGCCGGCGGCAGATCTCGGTCATCTCCAGGACGGTGGAGACGGGCTCGACGACGTGGACGAGCTCGCCCGCCGCCTCCAGCTTCGTCAGGAACTCGCGCATCGACCGATAAGCCATGGGTCCTCCCTAGGGCGGCGGGGCTCGCCTGTCACGTTTGCTGCGCGGGCTGCCGGGGTTAGGATGAAGGCACGAGGCGCATCGACCTCGACGATCTGCCGCCCAAGCTCGCCGCCCTGCTGACCGGCGTCGAGGAAGGCGAGGAGGTGCTGCTGGTCCAGAACGGCGCGGTGGCGGGCCGGCTCACCGGCGGCGCGCCGGAGCCCGTCGCCGAGGCCAAGGAGATCTTCGAGCAGTTCCGCTCGATCATGGAAGATGAGTTCTAGGCGTCCGTCGCGTCCCGTCCGGCCGGCTTGCGCACCCGATAGCGCATCTTGATCTCGGCCACGACGTTCAGCCGTTCGTCCATCAGCTCCTTCAGTTGCGCCTCGGATAGCTCGCCGGAACGCAGCTTCTCCTGGTACCGGGGCGCCAGGCGCATCTGCAGGAAGGTCTGCTCCAGGTCGACCCCGGTGTAGTGCGAGAGCGGCGTATTGGCGAAGCCGCCCTCCTTCCACCGATCGTTCAGCTTGCGGTCGAACAGCGACATGAGCTGCGGCGTGATGATCCGGACGTGAGTCGGGTCGTTGATGAAGTCGTCATGGCGCGGATGGGGCACGTTGATGATCACCTCGCCGC
>Ga0307510_10009323_pt1 | contig 11695 bp, 16 predicted proteins | sample 12_EM_MG_FD_207224 | JGI IMG/M metagenome (GOLD analysis project Ga0307510, IMG submission 207224) | Populus trichocarpa ectomycorrhiza microbial communities from riparian zone in the Pacific Northwest, United States - 12_EM | ecosystem: Host-associated > Plants > Roots > Unclassified | place... | reverse complement strand
AAGCCAGAGGCGGCATCCCCAAGGGTCCCCACCGACGCTTTCGCATTGTCGGGCCCAGCCAGCGGCACAACGGGACATGTGGGGGGAACGGAAGTGGAAGCCTCTTGGGCGACGCTAGGTCCAGCCCAGCCCCAAGCGTGGTCGCTTACGGGGGCGCAAAGAGGCGCCAGCTTTTTGTTGCGTTGTGCTGGTGCGTTGGGCCTCCCTAAGAGACCTCTCTTGCAAGGGTCTGCCAGGGCACACTGTGGGAGGGCTTCAACTTAAGCTACAGGAGGTATTATTCCTCAGGTAACTGACTGGGGAGTTAGGTCTCTCAAGCCAGGATAGAGGGACTGCCTCCTCCTGCTACAGTCCAGGGCGCCCCCCTTCCCGTCCCCAGGCACCTGCTTCAGTATGCCAAGTGGTCTTGCACTGACCACCTATAGCCTGGATCCGCAGAGTGTCCCAGGTCCACAGTCTTGCCACAGCATGACCAAGGTGGTGGGTCCCTGGAGTCTGCTGGACTAACCCTCCTCCCATTTCTGGGAGGCGCTGGGTGGCCTGTCTGGCTGTTTCTGTGGGTGCCCCCTTGGAGCCAGTCGGCTGGTTTTCAAATCCCCATTCCCAGTCTTACTGATCCCTTATCTCTAGCCGATCTTGGCAGGCCCCTGCCGGGGCTGCGGCATGCAATGCCACTATTAGGGAAGGGGGTGGGGGGGTTTCGAACCCACAGCCATCTGCCCGGGGTTTTAGCGGACAGACAATACACCATGCGGCTGCACCCACTACACCATCCTGCCCTTCTTCTTCGGGTATGATAAGCTGGGAAGAGCGCGAGAGCGCTGGTTTCTATTTTATCATCGCCTTGGCTAATGTGCATTCACATTTTTTCTCCTTTAGCCTCTGCTACGCGCTCGCCTATGGCGTATATTTATCGTCATTCTTGAAGGATATTGTGTGCTCTCCGAGGCCTTACGCTCCTCCGGTCACGCGACTTAAGCCGATATCGTCGTCCGTTGCAAGACTGATTTTCTGGCTAGCTGTCGGAAACCATCATCTATAGTACGGGTTTCCCTCGACCCATTCTTCGAATTGCGTGTCCATGGCGCTATTCCTGGGCGCGCACCTCTACGATCTCCATGCTGGATCCCTATCGACCACAGCGCTTGCGACTTGGATGATCGTACTTGTGTTGTACGTCTTATCAATTGCGGGCGGTAGGCTGTTTACGGGGATGCACGAATTCATGGGCATTTCCATCGGGATCATGCTCGGAATTATTGGGTGGGGATTGCAACGGATGGTGATGCCAGAGGTCGAGCGGTGGGTCACCAACAGCGGTCGGAGCGGTACGCCGTTTATATCCAGTAATATGTCTTTACTTACATTTCTTCGTAGCTCCTTTGACTGTGGCGCTTGTCTCCCTCCTCCTTGTCAACCAATATCCGTCGCCCGTCGATGATTGTCCCTACTTTGAAGATGCCATTGCATTTATTTTCGTCATTCTCGGTATAATCACGAGCATCTGGTACTCCAAGCGCGTGGCCGCGTTCAACGCGGACATCTTCACGTCCGTAACGCCCGGCGCAGCGTTCGACTCGCCCGCGGCGGTCACGATCTGGGTACCCTTCGCTTTCCTCACGCTGATGACCCCCCTTTACGGTATACCATACTCATCTTGTCTGCATTTCCCCCAGATCTTGCCGCTTGCCAGCCGCTTACAGTCTCCGCAATCCTTCCTCACTACGCGTGTCACTATCTCCTAGCGGTGCTCGCCATTCTCTCGCACACATACATTTCAAGGCTCACATTTGTGCCCGTGGTCTTCCGGCAAGCTCGATACTCCGCTGTGGAGTTAGATTTGCCCACGAGGTTGGCAAAGTCGTTGGTACGTGACAGCGTGGAGAGCCTCTACCACAAGGAGTATGGATACGTGGTGTGCGTTTCGTTTCGAAATGTCTTCCTTCTTCATGCGTTTTACTCTGGGTGGGGTCATCGAAGTTACACTCACTCGATTATGGATTTCTGGAGATTCCGCTGGCACCAGTTCATTCGTCACGTGCTCGTCGGATTTGGCGCGCGGCCCGGCTGCTCACTGCTCGGGCGCCCGAGGACGCTGCCGGGCGCGTTCGGTGTGTCCGCGGTGATACATAACTTCGGGATGTAGGACCCCGGGCGGAGAACGAGTTCCGCACGTTGGACACTTCGTACTCATGGGCGGCGGAGCAACCTTGGAGCATGGGTTTAAAGTGATGACCTGGGCGGGTTTTGTGGATGGGTGTGGACGATTGGTCGATGCACACTCATGATTGCTGCCTGGGCTAGACGTGGGATAGTCGCCACTGGCCCTCCCCCGAACTGGATCAGTCCTTGACAACTAGATTGAAGAAGAATGGGGTATCTAGCTGCAATGTCGTTCCATTTGTATTTGTCGTCATGTGACACCCATATGAGATATTCGAGATATAAAGACTTTTCTCCATCTTTTCAAATGCTTGATCTCCTTGATAATGTCGCTTTCCACGGATTCTGGAAAACATCTCCAGTGCACTGGTGAAGGCCCTCGGTACCATATACCATCAAGGCACATACAGGGGATGCCTTTCAGGAACTACTTTTGTCTCTTTGTGCAGCGGGTATGGGTGGCGTTCGAGTACCTTGGCATTCCTGACCGAGTACACGGACTCACCTGAACAGATTCATCTTGCGACGCTCCGCGCTCTGCGCTTCGCACAACAGTATTGTTGAGCTCACTCCCTCCCGCTGGCAGCTGCTTGACATTCGCCCTTCACAGCTGACATAGTCTCGCGGACGAAGTAGGTCCGTTCCCGGACCCAAATTGAACACATACACTCCGCCTCGTGCCCTCAACCTAAGTACCGCCATCCTCGAGTGTCTCGAAGGGTACGTGAGCCATCGCAGCTAAGTTTCACCCCCATCCTTGAACAGCCTCGCAAACAGTACCACGGGGTCCGGGATCAGGTTTGTAGCATGAGGATAGGGAGTTGAACTGGACCAATACGATGGCGGGACCATGTGGGTTCTATGTTTTCCTTTGTTTTTATTTTGTAATGGATTGGATTGATGTGGAATAGAAAAAGGGTTGTTCCGCGAGGCACGTCTTGAAGCATTATCGCACTTTTGAACGCCGGTGGCCGTCACTCCTGGCATCCCATTTCCAATTCCCTCCGCCGATAGTTCGAGCGCTTTGGCACCCACGTCCACGATAGTTGAGTCAGAGTCACCCACTACAGAGAAATATGATAACATTGAGACGGCACCTCAGCCCGCGATGGAGAACGTGAACGGGCAGTGTTGGCGATCAGTTCAGTGTCACAGACGCGCTTAGCTACCTCGAGGCCATCAAGGTTCAATTCCCAGACCGCCTTGATCGCTACAATCTCTTGTTAGACATCATGAAGGATTTCAAGGGTGACGGGTCAAGAGTAAGTCTATTCTCAGCCAGATGATCCGCTCCCCGTTTTGCCACTGCCTGTTGACACAAGCGCCCGTGATCCGTGCGGTGCAGCATTTCCTTTCAACGAGTCATTTAGCGCTATTGCTCACAACTTGTTTTCGACAGGATTGATACTCCTGGTGTAATTCAGCGATTACAAGCTTGTTTCACGGCCATCCTTCTCTTATCCAAGGATTCAACATGTTTCTTCCCGTCAGATACCGCATTGATACCGTCACGTACTTTTAACGAGGCGCGCAGGAATGGGCACATATGGTGGTATATTTTGTTGAGAAGCACATATTCCAGCGAAGTTAGATCTGATGTACAGTCGTCAAAGGTTATTACCATCACGACCCCATCGGGTGCCATGTTACAATCAACTAGACCGAATCGCTGCTGCCGCAACAGCCAGCTACACCACTACAGGAGCCTGGTCAGCCTTCCGCTGGGCTCCATTGACGTCTCTCCGTTTGACTGCCAAGAAGGCCAGGGTTCGATGGATTACCACGAACGTCAGGGGTTGGGAGCTGCGATGGACTACGTTTAGCGCGTCAAGACGTGCTTCAGCAATGTCCAGACAGATAAAAACAGTCATTGGAGATCCTAGTCAGTCATAAGTCCAGCCTGAGGGCAGACAATATTCGTCTCTGCTACTATGTTTTCCTGGCTCTGACGTTTCATTGGCAGGCCAAAGTTTTTACGAAGGTACAAGAACTTCTCACGATGCTCCGGACCTGGCCTTTGAATCTCGCGACTTCTTACCGGGCATGGGCAGCATGTCAGATTCCGATAGTCTGGGTATGCTTAGAGACCAAGCCTGCGATGTCGGAATACGAGACGCAAACAGACTGGTAGAATAGATGCGAAGTTATGAGCGGATCGGAGACTGGAACGCCTTGCTCTAGTGCCGCTATGCCCACGGGCGACGAAGACCTCCGGATGTCATAGGAGCCTGAATAATGGTTAGTCTTGATTGAGTCACCATGAGGCGTACCTTGGCAGGAATGATGCTAGTCGTGTCATGGCTTCGGCATGCAAACCCACGGTCTCCCGTCATACCAGAAAAGCATTGGTGTGTGCATTGTCCTCCTCCTCCTCCTCATCATCGTCATCATCAACAGAGTCGCATAGGCAGGAAACGGCGAACGGCTGAGACTCCGTCATCACTGCTTCGAGATGATCGACCACGGCAGCCTATTTCTCGGTAGTATTCCATGCTCCTTAGACCTTCCTAAGCGGCTGCGCGATGTCCACGCAGGCTTTGTTGGGGTCACGGGCGCGGCGCGCGTAGGTTGCATAGAGCTTGGGCAACGCAATGCAACGGCTGGAGAGTTTGTAAGATAAGCGTCGCGGGCAGTCACAAGCTCCGTGAGGTGCGCTACCGCAGAGAGCAGATTTCGTGTGAACCAAGATTGGGCAGGGTTCTGCTGTGTTGGGAACGCAGGTCGCTGTCTGCACCAGACGCAGAGAAGGCGCGAAGCGGCAGGTTGCGGCGATGCGCCTCAAAGTGCCAGGGTTCAGTGGCCTTCCGAGGGATATTGGATGTTTGTAGAGTCTTGGGGAATACAAGGTCGATGCTGAATCGGAGGAAGGAGAAGAATAAATGGTTACTAGGTTACTCTGCGCTCTGGCAGATGGCATTCGAGAAAACGTGCTGATTTTCAGTCTATGTGATGTCCAGTGGGAGGCGTTAGGTTTGGAGGCTTGTATGAGAACAGTTTCGGTATGAGGTCTATTTGTACTGAGGAAAGACTGTGGGGTGCGACTGATTCTCGAAGAAGCTCTCCCCTCGGAGGATTCAATTCTGGCGGGAGACATGCACCGATGTGATTATTTTGGGGCGCGGATAAGAATTGAATGTTGGGATCTATGTTATGTCCACTCCTGGTACCCTCAGCCTCCGAGTCTGACACCCTGCTGTGTATTTGTGCGGACCGATGAAACCGCAGACGTTTGCCGCGTGGCACGAGTGTGGCACGTCACTGCTCGTCTGTTCAGCGTCTCTCTTCGACTATTCCGTCTCCCACCTCCAAATCGGTATTGGTTTTCCGTTGGTCTTCAACTGCACGCGTGCATCGCCACAACACGGCGTGACCATGCGTCGGTTTCCATGACCACTATTATCTGAAACCGAAAGAACATAGTCGCTCTTCAGGTTCAACATGCTACAAAAGCGATCATGCCTAAATCCAAGCTCTACGTGTCCTTCTCTACCGATGACCACGCTTCCTGACTCAATGGCGCCATCACCGAGGATTACACTACCCCATCTTCCCCCACACTCCCTACCCGAAAACAGCATATTCGCCCGACCCTAGCGGGAAACACACCGTGAACGTTGCGGCAGGTCGATTACCCGAAAAGGTCTACACAAACACGTTGCCGTGGCGGCGAGCGGCGCTTCGGAGGAGGTGCGTCGCGGTAGTGGAGTGGGAGAGCGAAGTCATAGGCTAGTGGCAGGTGCGTTCCTTTTTTTTTTCTTTTTCCTCTCAACACTTCTTTCTTCTCGACTGCCCCCCCGCCTGCTGTGTTGACGAAGGCACGGGGTGGGTGGAGAGAGAAGGAGGAAAAACTCATATCGTCTTTGATTTGCAGGCACGAGTGCGGTCCCCCCGATTGGACACGTTTTTTCAGTAGACGTCGATGCTTGGCACACATACCTTCTTCCTTGTGTTCGTGCCTATCTTCTTCTTTGTCTATGACAGGCTGGGAAGAGGGTGAGAGTACCCGTCTCTGTTTTATCATCGCCTTGGCTAAATGCACCCTTTTTTTTTTCTCCTTTAGGCTCTCCCACGCGCTTGTCTATGGCTTATATCTATCGTCATCCCTGAAGGATCTGGTGTGTTCTCCGAGGCCTTACGCTCTGCTGGTCACGCGACTTAGTAAGGGACAAACGATATCGTCGTCCGTTCTAAGACTGATTTCTAGGCTAGCTATCAGAAGCCATCATTCAGGGGTACGACTTTCCCTCGACCCATTCTACGAATTGCGTCTCCATGGCGTTATTCCTGGGCGCGCACGTTCATCCCAGTGATCTCTGTCGTGCTGGGTCTCTCGACCGCAGCACTCGCGACCTGGGTCACAGTACTTGTATTGTACGTCTCATCAATTGTGGGCGGTAGGCTGTACACCGGGATGGATAGATTCTTGGACGTTTTCGTCGGGATCATCCTCGGAATTACTAGGTGGGTGTTGTAACGCTTTGTGATGCCACAAGTCGAGCGGTGGGTCACCTATAGTAGTTGGAGCGGTACGTCCTTTATGTCCGGCACAACGGCTAATTCATATGCTTACATTTCTTCGTAGCTCCTTTGACTGGGACGCTAGTCTGCCTCCTCCTTGCCAACCAACATCCGTCGCCTGTTGACGGTTGTCCTTACTTTGGAGACGCCACCACATTTATATCGATCATCCTCGACATAATCACGAGCTTCTGATACTCCAAGCGCGTGGCCACCCTCAACCCGGACCTCTTCACCTCTGTAACGCCTGGCGCAGAGTTCGACTTGCCCGGGTCGATGCCCGTCGTCCTGTCATGGCGTATGTTCACTAAGCCCATCGTACAGACTCCTCCCGCCGTTCATCAGGTGGCTTGCACGCACTGGCCCTGTGCGTCTCCCACATCGCCGCCACTTCACGCCTGCGACAGAGTACTCGCGCGGCCAGCCGCATGCGCTGAGTGCCGTGCCGAGCATGATCGACCTTGGCTTGTTGATGGGCGAAGTCGTCGACGAAGCCGGAGGTGTCACGAGCGGGCAGGAGGGGCGCCGTGCTGGTGCCGCCGCGGTCAAGCGCTGGTATTCAACCTTCTGTATATGCGCAGGAGAAGGCGGTTGTGTTTGAGGTGAGCGAGGGCGATGCGCTCGAGGACGGTAAGGTGAAGCATTATGACGTTGATGGTGCGTGTACCTCTGCCAATGTTTGGGCAGGCTACTGACAGGTTCGCCCTCTTCTTGGCTGCATTAGTACTGACGAAGGTGGTCATATACGCTGGCATCGGGACCATTGACTGTTATGGTGCCTGTGATTTTCGAAGCGCTCGAGTGGGGTGTCCGATCTTCACATTACTCGTTTCAGTGTTGCGCATAAATCTACGCGCGTTTCGAAGGCGAGACCAAGAGGGTGTACGTGAGGCTTCTACCAATGTGGAAAGCGCAAGCAGAAACACGAAGCGATGCGCCGAATGGGGAAAATATGATCAGCTCAGCATGACAAGAGGACGAGCGCGATAAATACAAATGGAAGAGGGAACGCAATGAGGAGGTGCATGTAGAGCGAGGATTGAGGCCGATGGGTGATTGACAGGACGAATTGCGAAGGAGGGTGAGGGACACAGGTCAAGATGGGGGATGGGGAAGACCACGAAGGGCAGGGCGTTGTGCCTACTGTGCCTTGACTTGACGTTTTCTTGGCCTTGTTGTCTCCTATTCGTGAATATAACCTACAACCATTGGCTTTGCATCCTGCATCTTGCATCTTGGTTTTCTTCTCCGTCCATTTTGCCCCTGTCAGACATCTCTACTGTATAAGCTATAAGCTGGCTGGTTAGACTCGGAACGTCAGCCTATTCCTCCGAGTTTTCTCTCTAGACCTTCGCCCCTGATCACCTCACCGTCATCGTCTTGTCTGGGAATAACGTCTTCACCCTTGCTTACCGTGCAGGGCATGTTCTCGCAGTTCAACTCCGACTTCGCGCCCGGACCATTTTAGGCAATCACCCTTGCACAGTAACTTACCAGGCAGATGACGGATATGTACATCGATGTGGCGGTGCAACTGACCTTCACCATAAACCTCACGCACATCCACTCTCTCGCCATCAGTTCCTCGCAGCTAACTCATCTCTCTCTTCAAGACCCATTTCTTCCCTACCCGTTATCTCTCGAATACATTTTCTCAACACAGCAAGGCATCCATTGAGACATTGACGGTGTCCGGGAAGACCTCAGTACGTTGCATTTGTGCGACGATGAGCTAGCTCCGTATCTGACTGAGCACTAGAAATCCTTCACCCAATGGCGAGCAACATAAACGAGTCGAGACGTCAGTTGTCGCCGTCATTAGCATTTCTGCTCGGAAGTACTGAGAGTAAATGGCAGGTGACGAGTTGCTGAGCAAGATTCGAAGTTGGCTGGCTCCCCCAGATCCATGGAAAAACTATAACATGGGTCGAGAATCGCGGCACAGCGGGACGGGGGCGTGGTTCGTCAACAGCAGCACGCTCTCTGAATGGAAAGCAGCTGGATCGAGTTCGCTACTCTGGATACACGGGAAACGTTGGTTTACCACCCATCGCTTGATCTTTCCCAAGAACTAATGGGTTATTCCTTTCATTCATAGCTGGCGCTGGAAAGAGTGTACTTTGGTACGTCGTCCCTTCGGTATTTTGTCTTGATAACTTACACTGGTAGCCAGTTCCACAATCATCGAGGAGATCGAGGCCATGCAAAAGTCCGGGCTAGCGTCACTCGCCTTGTTTTACTATGACTTCAGGGAGAAAGAAAAGAAAGACCTTCGTGGGCTACTCTCATCGGTTCTCTTTCAGCTTTGCGATCAATCCGATTCCTATTATGCTATCCTTTCCTCATTTTATTCGACATCCAACAAGGGTACTCGAAGCCCCAACAACGACGAACTTATTCGGCGTTTAAAGGACTTGTTGAATCTCCAAGGACAAGCTCCGGTTTATTTGATTGTAGATGCCTTGGACGAATGTCCGAACACATCCCTGCCATCTCACCGCGATCAAGTCTTAGTGCTCCTGGAGGACCTCATCGACTCAAAATTCCCAAACCTTCATATCTGCGTCACCAGCCGACTTGAGACTGACATCAAGCCTGTTCTTGAGCCCTTGACCTTCCGTTCTGTTTCTTTACACGACGAGAGCGGACAGAAGGAAGACATTGAGAACTACATCAGGTCGATCGCGAACACGGACAGAAGAATGCGAAGATGGTCCTCTGTACACAAGCAACTTGTGATTGATGTTCTGACAGAAAGAGCAGATGGGATGTAAGTGATTTATACTGGATTTGTTCACGACATTTATCCAAACGTCGTAGGTTCCGATGGGTGCATTGCCAGCTGGAGTACCTGGCTGGGTGCCTCCCGGGGCGTATCCGGCATGCGCTAGACGTATTACCATCGACGCTGGATGCAACATACGAACGCACGTTGGGAGAGATCAAAGACACAAACTGGGAGTTTGCTCGACGACTACTCCTGTGTGTTGCTGTTGTTTCCCGTCCACTCCGGGTCGAAGAACTGGCAGAACTGCTCGCGTTTGATTTCGAGGTGGGACAGATTCCAAGATTTCATGAGGACTGGCGCCTCGAAGATCCAGTAGAAGCGGTGTTGTCGACATGCTCCACATTGCTTTCCGTTGTCCACGCCCAAAATTCGCAAGTAATACAATTTTCACATTTCTCGGTCAAGGAGTTCTTGACCTCTTCCCGGTTTGCCGAAAAGGGCAACCCGATTTCTAACCGCTACCATGTTTCTATGACACCCGCTCATGCCCTCGTTGCCCAAGCATGTCTTGGTATTCTATTACACCTCGACAAAGATGTCACCAGACGCACGCTTCTGAAATTTCCTCTGGCCGAATACGCTGCAGAACACTGGTTTGAGCATGCCCGCTTCGATGGTGTGTCACAAAATGTAGGAGAAGGAATGTCACGGATGTTTGACCGGAGAAGACCACATCTTGCGGTTTGGCTCTGGATATACGACCCGACTAATCTCTTCCGGGAGCGAAGGGAACGGGAAAATGCACCGTTCATGCCCCATGGCACCCCGTTACACTATGCCGGGTTTTGCGGTCTATACGACATTTTGAAGGTCCTCGTCGCTGAGCGTCCACAGGACGTGAATGTTCAGGGCTCCATAATCATGGGAACGCCTTTGCATTATACTTCACTAGGGGGTCATATAGATCCGGCGCAGCTCCTCGTCGAGCACGGCGCTGACGCGGCAGCCCAGGCGACCAACGGGACAACCCCGCTGCATTGGGCATCCGAACCGGGTCACGTGGGTCTGGCCCGGCTCCTCATCGAGCACGGCGCCGACGTGGCAGCCCATATGGAGGGCGGAATGACTCCGCTGCATCGGGCATCCTATGGGGGTCATGTGGGTCTGGCCCAGCTCCTCATTAAACATGGAGCCGACGTGGCAGCCCAGAGCAAGGAGGGGACTCCGCTGCATTGCGCGTCCTTGTGCGGTCATATGGATCTTGCCCGGCTCCTCATTGAGCACGGCGCTGACCCGGCAGCCCAGAGGGAGGACGGGACAACTCCGCTGCATCCGGTGTCCTTCTGGGGTCGTGTGGATTTGGCCCAGCTCCTCATCGAGCACGGCGCCGATGTAGCAGCCCAGAGCAAGGACGGGACGACTCCGCTGCATGGGGCGTCCGAACAGGGTCATGTGGGTCTGGCCCGGCTCCTCATCGAGCACGGCGCCGATGCGGCAGCCCAGAGGAAGGACGGGACAGCCCCGCTGCATGAGGCATCCTTCGGGGGTCATGTGGATGTGGCCCGACTCCTCATCGAGCACGGCGCAGACGCGGCAGCCCAGAGTAAGGGCGGGACTCCGCTGCATGAGGCGTCCTTCGGTGGCCATGTGGGTCTGGCCCAGCTCCTCATTGAGCACGGCGCCGATGCGGCAGCGCAGAGCGAGCACGGGTCGACCCCGCTTCATCGGGCGTCCTTCGGGGGTCATGTGGGTCTGGCCCGGCTCCTCATCCAGCATGGCGCCGATGCGGCAGCCCAGAGTGAGGACGGGGCGAGTCCGCTGCATCGGGCATCCTTCGGGGGTCATGTGGGTCTGGCCCGGCTCCTCATCGAGCACGGCGCCGACGCGGCAGCCCGGACCAAGGACGGGACGACCCCACTGCATGAGGCGTCCCTCAAGGGTGATATGGATTTCGCCCACATCAAGCAAGAATCCCGGCCGCGCCCGCTACCTCAGATGTCCTTCGGGGATCATGTGGATCTGGCCCGGCTCCTCATCGAACACGGCGCAGATGCGGCAGCCCAGACTGAGGACGGGACCGCCCCGCTGCATCTGGCGTCTTCAAGGGGTCATACGGATCTGGCCCGGCTCCTCATCGAGCACGGCGCCGCCGTTGCAGCCAAGAACAGGGACGGTATGACTCCGCTGCATCGGGCATCCTCCGGGCGTCATGTGGATGTGGCCCGGCTCCTCATCGAGCATGGTGCCGACGTGTCAGACCAGAGCGAGAATGGGGCAACTCCGCTT
>Ga0307510_10009322_pt1 | contig 11695 bp, 16 predicted proteins | sample 12_EM_MG_FD_207224 | JGI IMG/M metagenome (GOLD analysis project Ga0307510, IMG submission 207224) | Populus trichocarpa ectomycorrhiza microbial communities from riparian zone in the Pacific Northwest, United States - 12_EM | ecosystem: Host-associated > Plants > Roots > Unclassified | place... | reverse complement strand
CCTAATCACATCGGGGCGATCACTCACATATCCCTTGCTGGACTTGGGCTGGCCGCGAGCAAGTCTTTTCGCTCACGAACCACCGTATTGTCCTTTCACTCCTCTGAATTCGACTACCAGGATCTGCGGATTCATTCCTCTGGCCCCGTCTGTTCCCATTGTTTCGTCCTCGAACTTGTCGGTCTGCACGAGAGTAAATGCTCCGGCAGTACTATGGGCTCCCCCGGCGTACTTTTGCCATAGCTCTCGTGCTATCTCCGATGAGTCTTGATCAGGCGCCTGTCCTATGTCCCCACTGGATGTGTTTATGGGCGTTCTAGTTCTGGATATTGCCCCAACGCAAACCATCTCACCCGAGGCTGCCAGCGGCTTTGCGTTGTCATAGAGAACCGGGAGCGTTCGTACGAATCAAACCTTGAATGGGTTTTTCCGAGCCACGAGGCTGTGCGTATTATTTTGGGACGAGCAAGGTGCCGAGCATCGGAGTGAGGAGATAACAGGCAGGAAAAGTACATGATGGCCGAAAATTGGTATGCATGTGATTGCCCGCGTTTACCATACGTTGTTCAGGCTGAAACCCGATAACCGCGGGATTCACGAAAGTGAGGCTTGACCGCGCGAACCGTCGTTATCCAGAGCTAGCACCCATGCATGGGCTTTGGGAGTTCTGTTACTGACGTGAGGCTGGCCCACGCTATGTACGCAGCTCGTACCTCGAGGGACAGTGGCCCTGAACGTTGCGCCCTCGTTTGCCGAATATCTGGGTGCATACTCAACGCGTTTTTCTCCGGGTTCTCCTTGGGTTATTTGTCTGTACAGGAGACTAGGGAACTCAACGCAAGGAGTAGTCTTCCGCGCCGCCCCTATGCCTCCTTCCTGCATGGACCTTGAGCGCATATCAAACGACCGAGGGATTTTAGTCTTTGAGGAACACGGCCGTTACTTTGCCAGGTTGACTGAGACCTTAGTTGTCGTACTGCAAATGACGGCTGGATTGATGCGAACCTGCCTATGGTGTTAGCTCTGTTATCCCGGTTCGTATGGACTGCTTGACTCACCTCGGAAAACAATGCAACGTTGCACACAGCTACTCTATCGGAAAGGCTAGAAGATAAGACGCATGCTAGAAAATCTTGGCTTTGGGTAGAGTACTCATGAAATGACGCTGTTTCCTGTGATCTCGGCGGTCTTTCAATAGCTGGTCGATATTGACTATTGGAATTTGGGCTTTACCGGGAGGACCCTATCTCACCCTATCTCATGGAGCCCACCAACCCCCCATTCTTCGGCCGGCAAATTCATCTGCGCCCCTCCACCGCTTTCCTATCGTGGCGAGGAAGGTGTGAGAATAGGACCCGTTGATGAACTGTATCCACTTTGCCACATGATTGCTTGGAATATTCCTGTTGGACCCCGGCGTTGCTGTAATGAAGGTAGCGACGGCATGTGAGTACAAGCCGCGCCACTGATTGCTGCTTAATTCATGTCGTGAGTCGTGGTCCCGCTCTTTGGCGATGAAAATGAGCTCGACCTTCCCGCTCAAAATCCGAATTCATCACTCCGTGGTCACACACCCTATCACGAACATTTTTTAGGCCGTAATTTCCAGAGATGGAACATGCTCGGTAGGCGCGAAGCATCCAAGACGGGCAAGAGCGGCTTCTTCCCCTCCGCCCACCCACTACTCCACTCCCCCACACTCCTCAACGACCAGCTGCGGAGCCTTGGGAGTACCCCTCAGCGATGTCACCAGTTTACAACCGTCGCGTTGTAACAGAACAGCGTCGTGACGCGGACCTCGATCTGAATGTTCAAGGGAATTGAACACATGACACGCCATTACAATCGCAGCCATCACTTTTTCGGTTCCCGATAAATGTCTAAATTCTAGACTCGCCTCTCTCGTCAGCATCAGCTAGTCATTGACAAACCTCATGTTGACCCGTCGCCGGGGGCGGCAAAAAAAATTAAAAATTAAAAAAAGCGAGTGAAATTCCTTCCACATCACGGTTTTTGGCCCTGGTCGTCAGGTCCCCGTGGACCTATATCCGTAAGTATGTTGGGTGCAGTGAGGTTACCAGTACGTCTTCGCATCGATTGTGATAGCGCGGTTACACTGTGCGAACTACCCAGCGTCCCTTCCGGAGCTATCATCCCGCACGGATTCCCTGTTCAGTTCAGTTTGTCACGCTCGTGATTTGCCCGTGCCTGTGGCGGCTGCATTCTGCGTTCCATCGAAATCTATCTCGACGCCGCTCTCCAGTCTGGTCCCCGGAGATGCGACTCGATATGGGGCCCCAGGGTTCCGACCATTCCTCAGGGACTTGCATCAGCGCACGCAATCGAAGGGATCAGAGCGTGGCGCCGTGGGTTCGTTTTAATGCATATTGATAGAACGGCTTTGGGGACAATTTTCTAGAGCCTCCCTGAGGGTTCTATCGATAACAGAACTTCGATACAAGTCCATAAATCGCGGGTAGGCGCCAATTAATGTCAATTGTCTGATGCCCACGGGTGCGGTCTTTCGCATCGACGCAACCTTACGAGCTAAACTCTTTTCATATCCGTCCATTTAGTGTCTGGGTGGTCTGGAGCAGGGACAGAATACGAAATACAAACATTTTATCACGGTACGGCCCCACCAGGTCCAGTTATGTGTTGTCGTCGGTCGGATAAGCGGTAGAGAATACTGAAAAGGCCAATCAAACCCGAACGCACGGTCCATTCAACTAGACCGATTTTTTATTTTGTCTGATCCCCAACGCAGCTTCAGGTCCCTCGCCGCCCTGAGTTATACCCATGGTTTGTAACAGGTAAGGAAGACCCTGGAGATAAAGGACAGCTTAGTTATAGGCCATACATTGCGGTCTGTTGAGCTGAAGCCTCCCTTCAAGAGGCACCACCGTCTCCCTGTCTTTCTATTCAAGTTTGTGTATTGGATTTAGTCCGAGGCACACACATCGTTGAAGTTCTCGACGGTCAGCAGGTTCGCATCGTGATTTGGCACACGGCCCACGACGGCAGCCACGAGACATTTCAATCAGTTTATCCCAGATAACTCTGATGACGGGTCCCATGCATTCAATGCTGAACTACCCAGGACACCTTCCCAAAACGAATGTTCTTCTTCGGATCTCGTCCAAAACGACGCTCGCCTGATCCAGTCATGCGCAGAGTCAGTCACCGGACCCGCGCCACATGTTAACCCTAATTTAAGGTCAACCGTACTTTCCTAAAATGGGGCTGCCGCCCGAGCTCGAGTCATCCGTCGCCCCCGCCAAGGAGAGTTGTCATGAACCGCGCCTCGATGTTCGTGCGTGCATCAAATATGCGATCAGCGCGTCGACGATTCCCTTGACTTCGTCCGAGTCACTATGACACATTCTGATACTGCCCACCTTCAACGCGTACACACACACCGCCGACTCGACCACGTTTATCGAGGTATATAACGCCAGCTTTGGAGGCTGTAAGTTCCTGCAGAACCCCAAGCTGTGAGTCGCAGCTAGCAAGTCAATACCTTTCGACCCTCTGAATTCCCAGAGTTTTCCTGTGACCGTGTTGTGTGCCAATCGAGTTCAACGCAAGGCAGCAAAACTCGCGTGCGCATCGAAAACCCCCCAACAAGAATCGCAAACAACGACGGACAGGTCCTTTGTGTGCCGTTTCCTCAAGTGACCTCGTCACCATATTCTCCGGTCACCTCAACCACCTGCACACTTCGCCTTCTCACACGCGGCAACTCCCTGCGCTGAATTCCGGCTTCTGTTGCCCCATTCGCTATCATTTGATATTTTCGGGGAAAAGAGCAACGACGCGACCCATTCGTCACACATCCGATGCCAGTCACCACCCGTCGTCAAACCAGGGGCCTTCTCGACACCGACGTCATTGGGGGACGGCCCGAAGACATACCGGCGGGAATCATGCGAGAGAGTGAAGATGTCGACGACCCCATGGACGGGTCCATCACCGAGTTGTCCGACAGCGAAGACGAGGATTACCGCTCAGTGAAGGATGGGCACGAGTCTGATGCTTCCGAGGGAGAGTTGAATCACGAGGAGAGTGATAACGGCGAATCTGATGACGACTTTGAAGGTGTGTCCCACACGCACAGTGGCCACGGGTCTTGGCTAACTGTACCCATGATGTAGTATCGCCTCCCGTGGCGAAACGTCGTAAGCTGGAGAAAGCCTCATCATCAAAGTCCCCCGCGAAGACGAGGGGGACTGGAATTAGCCGCAGGGTCCAGGGCCGACTGCAGAATATGCTCTCGCTACCCTTCGACGTTCTGTTTTTGGTACGTCCGCCCCGCCGGAAATCGCGTTCCCATCTATCCTGAACGAGCCTCCGCTCAGATATTCGCCGAATTGGGGCCTATGGATCTCGTCCATCTCGCCCGCACTAGCAAGGCCCTGCGGCAAGTCTTGATGTCACGCAAGTCTATGTCCGTCTGGATAGTCGCGCGACGGAATGCAACGATCACAAAGGCTCCCGAACCTCCCGAGGATATGTCCGAACCTGCTTGGGCGCTGCTGCTGTTCGGACCTCCTGTCTGCTCTGTGCGCTGCCCATTACCCTCACATATCGCTTCAATCTCGAGCTGATTTTGGGTTACAGCATTGCTCTACGAAGAACGTTCACCGGGTCGACTTTGCCCTTCGTCGCCGTTTGTGCGCCAGGTGTAAGAAGAGAAAGTAAGGAACTGTTTTCTTTTACAGCCTCGAATGATTCTAATGGTGAGACCTATCGCAGCCTCGTTTTCTCAAACCAATTTCAGTCTCAATGCCCAGATTTGAAGGAATGTGTAATGAGTCTCCTCCCGTATACAAAAGGTGCGATATCACTCATCCCCCAGTTTCATACGGACTGCTGACCCGAATGCGCAGTCGGGGGATGGCACGGCCACACCGCCGGTAGTCGTTTCTACTGGAAGCCAGATCTCTCTGAGATGGGCAAGAGGCTGGCCGAACTCGAAGAGGACAGAGACGCGGGCAAGCCAGGAGCGAAACAGAGGCTCAGAACTTTCCGCGCAGATAATATTATCTTAGCTGACGCTATCGTTGAGGTCGGTTACATCGTGTTGTCGGTCCATCGTTATACTAATTCGTCAAACAGAGCAGCGCTGAATTTGAGAAATGGGCCGCGGGAGAAGCAATTGCCCAAGCTTATGATGCTCAGGAAAGAAGAGACCAAAGACACAAGGCGTGAGTACGGTAATACTAGGGTCACTTCATACCGCTGACCTCCTAACTTTGCAGCCTGAAAGAGCGCATACTAGCTGCGGGCTATGATAGTGCTGATGTCGATTATATCGGGATGGCCTCAGTGCCTGGTGCAAATATCTGCAAACCACTTACGGAGGAGGGTGTGTAATGACTTTTTCTTGAAGGAACCAGCTGACCTTTCTCTAAGCTTGGAGACGTGTCAAAACCAGGGTCGAAATCACGCTCAACAATGCTCGCCAGGCCCGCTTAGACGCTGAAAGGCGCCGTCGAGAGATGGATTACAGGAACAAAGCCGCAGAGCGCTACTGGGATGTCCTGCGGCAAATTCTTCCGATACAACGGGTGTATCTTCCCGCGATCACCCAGGCGCAAGAACTTTCGTGTTTCAGAGAGCTCGTAGCTTCAGATAGGGACGTGCAACTGGACGAATGGGAGCAAGCTGCCGAGCGGCTTACTGAGAGCATTTCCGAATGGGTGACTGAGCACAGGGACAGATACACCAGCATGCTTCCCTCCCACATTCACGACACCCAAGCGAAAGGCATGGAATGCATGTTGTTATCCGACCCGTCGATCGAGCTTCGGCGCCACGAGGCTTCGGGTGGGTTGGCGGGACAGCTCGACCTTGCGACCTCCGTATTTCGTCGTGCCGGCACGAACTCGCCCTGGAGTGCTTACTCGATCTGGATCGGACGGGACGCCTGCCACGCTTGGAAGTTGAAAGAAGAACTAGAGTTTGTCGATCGTGGCGCCGAAGCTGTGCGCGCTCTTCTCCGAGAATTGCAACTCGACCCTACAACAACGACCGGATCGATGCTCGATCAGCTAGACATGCGTTTTGTCTGCACGAGCTGCCCTCCGGACACCATGCGGTACTTTCATTCTTGGCGATGCTATGTAGGTTTCTTTCCTTCTGAACACCGTAACAACTGGCTGGAAACACTGTTCAGGTTGTGCACTTTGCTTGTTCGGAAATAGATCACCCAGACCCTCAGTGGCGAGTGGTGAGCCCCGAAGAGGCGGCCACAGTGGATGAGCGCTCTGTCTGGATCGTTCCCCGATCCCGAGTATGGGTTTGCAATCACTGTTCCGACTATGTCTCACCCATGTCACCTCAACCCTTCCGATGTGTTCTGACGAAAGAGGAGGCTGTTCAACATTTGCAGACAGCGTATGTCCCGATTTTTTTTCTACTGCGTTCGCCCTGCTGAGATTCATTTGCCGATCCAAAGACACAATATCGACAATTTCGTGCTCGACGTGGATTTATTCTCAGTTCCTCCCGTCGTCTGATATCTCCCGACATCTTCTGCAAGTCTCGATAGGTGATCGTATTGGAAAGGGTGCTTATGGGCCAATGTTTGAGATTACTGGTTTGGACATTATCGATTTTGGGACATTGTGTGTTTTTGAGATTGGTACTGTAGTGGTGTAAGGCTCTTATTGGAAACCCCTACTGTATTTGTTACGATGGCCTAGATGGTGGCAACATGCTGATAAGGCACCGATGGATTAGTGGGTCATGTGATAGCCAACACAGTTCTCGTCGGTCACGTTGTCGCCGTACTGTCCTGTAAATTCGCCTCGATGTTCGTGCGTGTATCAAGCAGTCGATCAATGTCGACAATTTGGAAAACGTTTTCCGCCGTTTCTTCCTGCCTTGAGGCGACAGCCCCTACCTATGCGAGGGGTATAAAGCGCTTGGTATGGCGACTGGTGTTCTGGTAAACCTCGCTGTCGTGAGTTAATACTTTGTTCATATCCCCTTGTTTCTCAAAGATCCTTATCCGTTTCTGCGTCCAGGGAAGCCCATCCTTCTAATCGCTTGAACGCCACAAAAACTCGCATATGCGCTGACTCCCTTTCAAGAGCCCACGATAAAAACGCGAAGCGTCTGGTGCGGATTTTCACCGCTCAAGGAATACTCGCGGAATCCAACTCACTTCCATCAGCACCACTCCAACACCACCGTTGCTTATCTTCTCGCCCACACGGCAAATTCCCGCGCAGAGTTCCGGCCTTGGCACCCGCATTCACATCATTTGATATAACTTCAAGAGAAAAAGGCCCGAAGTACCTGAAGTGCTTTGTCACACCCTATTGTCACACCTTGATGTCCGTCACGACCCTCCTTCAACCTAGGAGCCCTACCCACCTCAATCCCATTGACGAAACGGAGAGCATATTGGCCGATGTTGGGCCATCGATGGATGTGCCAGAGGGTGTAGATGACGACGATCCTATGAACAGCTTCTTTTTTGGGCTGTCTCCGAGCGAAGAAGGTGAGAGGCACGAATAATGTGGACATCACACCTGTCTGACATTTCTGAGGAAAGAGTCAAACTATGGGGAGAGCGGTTACCCTGATGTCGATGACGAATTCGAAGGTATTTTCAACGTTTATTCCGGGCGACGGGGCATGCTAAGTACTTAGCTGTACAGTGTCGTTTGTGGCTAAGCGTCGTAAGCTGGAGAAAGCTGTGCCCTCGGGGAATGCTACGTCATCGATACCCCCTACGAAGACCAAGAGGGCTGGCATCAGCCGTAGGGTCCAGGGTCGACTGCAGAACATGCTGACGTTGCCCTTCGACGTTCTGTTCCTGGTATGTCTACCTCAGACAAAGTGGCGTTCCCGTCAGTTGCTGAACACCAGCCACCCTTCAGATATTCTCAGAACTAGGACCCATGGATCTCGTCAACCTGGCCCGCACCAGCAAGGCTCTGCGGGGGGTCCTGATGTCACGCAATTCTATTTGGGTCTGGATGGTCGCGCGGCGGAATGCAGGGATTACTAAGGTTCCTGATCCGCCCAAGGATATGTCCGAGCCCGCTTGGGCGCTCCTGGTTTTCGGGCCTTCTGTGTGTTCTGTGCGTGGTCGATCAATTTTGCTCATTTCATTTTCTCAACCCGGTTGCGGGCCCACAGCACTGCTCTACGAAGAACATCCATCAGGTCGACTTTGCTCTCCGTCGTCGCTTGTGCACCACCTGCAGGAAGAAAAAGTGAATGAAAGTTCTCTGCTAGAGCTTTGGACAGTACCTGATTGGGCAACCCATATAGCTTCGTCCCCTCGGTCAAGTTTCAGTCACTATGTCCAGATTCGAACGAATCTGTTATGGATCTCCTCCCGTATTCAAAACGTGCGATACCGTTCCTCTCAGAATCCTGAAATCTTGCACACGTCAAGGGCTGACTGGTCCGTGGCTGCGCAGGTGGGGGATGGGCACATCGCCGCGTTTCCAGTAGTCGTTTCTACTGGAAGCCAGATCTAGACGAGATGAGCAAGAGATTGGTCGAACTTGAGCGTGGTGTAGACATGGGCGAGGCTGGAGCGGAGCAGAGGCTAGCATCCTTTCGTACTGAGAAAGCTAGCTTGGCTGAGTCTATCGTTCAGGTGTGTCTTATCATCTCATTCGCCCGTGTTAGCCTCATTTGTCGAACAGAGCAGCGTTGAATTGGAGAAATGGTCCAAAGAGGAAGCAGATATCCAAGCGCGTACTGCCCGCGAAAGAAAAGTCCAGAGACGCAAGGAGTGAATACTAGCCACTGCTGGTATCTCTTCTTACTGACGATATTCTGATCTGACAGCCTGAAAGAACGCATACTAGCTGCGGGGTTCGACAGTGCCGATATCGACTTGATCGGGATACATGCCATTCCTGGTGCAAACGTTGACAAGGAACTCACGGAGGACGGTGAGTCGTGCATGTACTATGCACTATTCTAGGAGAAATCACCTGACCCGTTCCCACAGCTTGGAAGCGTCTTAAGGGTAAGATTGAGGCCAAGCTCAATGATGCTCGCAAGGATCGCCTAGTCAGAGAGCGGATCCAACGAGAAATTGAGTACAAGATTAAGGTTGACCGGTATTACACGGATATACTGCGACAAATCCTTCCGATGCAACGGCTATATCTCCCCGCGATCTCCCAAGCGCGGGAACTTTCTTGTTTCAGAAACCTTCTGGATCTAGACAGGAATATAACTCAAGCTGAGTGGGAGCAGGCCAAAGAACGACTTCCCGAGAGCCTCTCCGGATGGATGACCGAGCACAAGGACAAATACACCGGGCTGCTTCCCTTGTACTCCTACTGTTACGACGTTCCAAGCCGTGCAATGAGGGTCAGGTTGTTGTCGGACCCGTCGATCGATCTTTGGCGTTTTGGAGGGATGTTTGGTTTTGCAGGGCAACTCGAGCTGGTGACCTCCGTGTTTCGCCACCCGGCCACGAATACGTTCCTGATTGGACGGGAAGTTTGCCACGCCTGGAAGATGAAAGGAGAACTAGAGTTTGTCGAGCGTGGCGCTGCGGCTGCGTACGCTCTTCTTGGAGTATTAGGGCTTGAGCGTGCGACGACGACGGCATCTCATCTCGAGCTGCTGAACAGGCGCTTCATCTGCGCAAGCTGCCCGGTGGACGCCGACTGGTTGCATCGTTCCTGGAGGGCCTGTGTAAGTCCAGCAGTTTAAGAATCCCGAAAACCGCTTTGCCGGAACTGTTGTCTAGGTTATGCATTATATCGACGCGTCGGTGGCCGATCATCCATACCCACTATGGCGGTTGGTGAACCCCCATGAGGAGGCCCTGAGAGGCGACACGTACAACGACAGCGTCTGGACCTGTCTGCTACCGGATAAAGAAACCTGGCTTTGCAATCACTGTTCCGATTATCCTTCGCCCGGTCCGTCATCGTTTGGACGAATTCTGAAGAGCAGATGGGAGGTTAGTTGGCATGTTCAGACGGAGTACGTCCGATTTCTTGTTGTCGTTCTCTTTGAGGGTCTAAGGTCCTATTTCTGGCATCCAGGCACAATATCGATAACCCAAAGGTTGACAGGGATCTATTCTCATATCCGATGTTTGTGTAATATTTCTGTAGGCACGTACGAGCAAGCCAAGGCGGGGGATGAAGGGACCTTTTTATGTATTTATAGTTGCTGGAAAACCTGTATTATTGTGTTCGTGTGTCTTGGTAGTTAGTAGCAAAGTGTATGTCGTATCGTGTCGCGGTTCACGCTACCTTGGGTCTCCCACGTCATCTCTCGCATGTCTTCTATACCTCGCTCTCCCAACTCCTATTTTGGAGAATTAAAGGATTCAAGCGGTGACTTTGATTGTTGCCATCCTTCAAGTCGACCCTCCTCGGGCCTCCGCAGTCATTCGCGGTACCGATGAGAGATCGAGTAAAAGATTAAGGTTGAGCGATATTACTCGGATATATACAACGGTTATATCTCCCCACGGTCTCTTCAGAGATCGTCAGGATCCAGATAGAGCCGAGTCGGAGCAAGCTACAGAATGGCTTCTCGAGAGCCTCACCGACGAACACACGATATACGGTATCCGAGTACAGATGCGGGTGTAGTTGGTGGTGGAATAAATCATGTGATGTGGCAAGTAAATGACGCTCGCTGACTCTGCCACAGACAGACGCTCAAGTCGCGCTCTGGTGAGACGCTCTGCCCTGGCGGTTCACGCTGCCTTGGCCCTTACACCTCATCTATCGCTCTCGCATGTCATCTGCCCCTCGTTCTCGCAACACATCTCGTTCATCCTTACCTTGGAGAACTTCCCCAAAGATTCAAGCGCCGACTTCTCTATCCTTGATCGTAGCCACCCCTCAAGTCACCCCCCGTCGCGCCTCCGCAGTCACTCATCTCCCGCCCATCACAATGACGAGTGTCAGTAACACGAAGAGCGACAGTACCGCTGTTCAAGGTGCGTCCCATTTCATCCAAGCCAATATGGAAAGTCTTAATCGCATGCAGATCCTGAGTCACCGGCGAACGCAGCCACCGGGCCATCCCTAGCAGATCCCAACGGTGAGCAGCGCTTTCGATTCATTCTCCATATATATGCGGGGTTTTCTCATTCCGCGCGACATGTCTTGGCCGTGGTTGCCATCCAATCCCTCAATTCTGACTGCCTCATTCCAGACGAGCCGCAACCTGTCCTTGCACAACCGTCCTCTTCTCCTTCTCCTACGGATGGCGCGGGCGATCCACCGGCTTCTAGTCCCGATCCCATGGGCGCGAACACGGACACGAACACGAACACGAACGCCACGCCAGAGACACCTGGCCCAACATCCACCCCAACACCACCCGCACCACCTGCACCACGCTCGTGGTTTGCATCGTTGTCGCGGCGCGGCTCATCCAACGTTCCTCTGAATGTGCTTGCCGAAAACGCACCTCTGCTGCCCCCTAGCGAGCAGCCAGCCAACGCTCAGCCTGCTTCTAACCCGACCGTCGATGTGGCTGCTACGCCGTCTCTGCCGCCGGAGGAACATCCCGAATCGGAGGGCGCTCCTGCCAACTTGCCGAATTCGGAACCTCCGTCCGTCAACGCAGGTCGGTCAGAACCGGAGGTCAAATTAGTGCCGAGAAAACGCGCCTGGTTCGCCTCGTCTTCATCTTCATCCCCTAAGCGGCCGAGCAAGCTACGAGCCGGTGATGAACCATC
>Ga0307510_10009321_pt1 | contig 11695 bp, 10 predicted proteins | sample 12_EM_MG_FD_207224 | JGI IMG/M metagenome (GOLD analysis project Ga0307510, IMG submission 207224) | Populus trichocarpa ectomycorrhiza microbial communities from riparian zone in the Pacific Northwest, United States - 12_EM | ecosystem: Host-associated > Plants > Roots > Unclassified | place... | reverse complement strand
AAACTGCATGGTTAGTGTCTCAAGCGGATCAGCATGATTAATAGTTTTTACCTTAAAACGCAAAATATCGTCGGACTGCTTGTAAGTATAAGCACCCCATTGATGAGCAGTTTTGTTAAGAATTACAGTCCACTCATTTTTATCCGGAATGGAAAACAATCCGTATTCGCCTGCCGGTACTTTATTGCCCTCAATGGTTACGTTATCTGTAAATTGAATAATTGTAGCAGCGTTGGCCCCTGTGCGCCAAACCGTGCCATAGGGCTCCATAGCGCCAAATATTTTACGCCCCTTTACATTTGGACGCGAATAGGTTAAGGTAATTTTGCCGAGACCAAGCTCCTGGGTGATAGTTTGGGATGAGCTCAGTTGCGGTACTTTTAGCGATTGAGCATAACTGTTTTGCGACGCGCATGCGATTAGCACGGCCGCCATGTAAAAATAAATGCGTTTCATTTCTTTGGTTTTATGCTGCTAAGATATTAATTATTACCACTAAGTGATGGAAGCTATTGGTAATGCCAATGAAAAACGAGTACATTTGTATTATGGTTAAAAGGTCAGTCGTAATTGTATTGATGATGCTGTACGTAGTTACAGTGTCAGGCTTTGCACTGAACCTGCATTATTGTTTTAACCGGCTTTCTTCTGTTAAGATTGATGCGCCTGCTAATTCCTGTGCTAAGGTATTAGAAAGCAGCAAAATGAAGTGTTGCAAGGATAAACACATCGAGATCAAAGTTAAAGATGCGCATCAGAACGGTTCGCCCTTGTTTTGGTCCAAGTTTTTCCCGCTTGCTTTGCCGGTAACAGTATTTATTGATTTTATACCAGCTGCTCAAAATAATGTAGCTCTAACTTCAACCCCACGCGGCCCCCCGTTAGTCACGGATGTCCCGCTCTTCCTAAAAAACTGCATTTTCAGGATCTGATCCTAAATTGATCGTACTATTTAGTTGCGGCAAATTATTGCTGCCTGTTTATTTTTTTAACGATTAATTTTTGATCAACATGAAAACTCTTAAAATATTTATAGCATTATTTATCATTTCTATTACTGCTGCAAAAGCGCAATTTACCAAAGCCGAATTACAGGTAAGCGGATTAACCTGCTCCATGTGCTCCAAAGCAACAGAAAAATCCCTTCGCACCCTTGACTTTATTGGCGATATCAAAGCCGATCTGAACCGGAACGTTTTTATGATCACCTTTAAAAAAGATGCTCCCGTAAATTTAGAACAGATCAGCAAAAAAGTACAGAATGCAGGATTCTTCGTCAATAACCTGAAAGCAACATTCAATTTTGATAATGTCAAAGTAAGTAACAACACCTTTAATTATGGTGGCGATACCTACCGTTTAGTGAACGGTGCTGATAAAACACTGGCTGGCCCTGTTATGATAACCGTTGTTGATAAAGGCTTTGCTCCTGTCGCTGTTTATAAAAAATACACCACCCAAACCACTGAAAAGGCCGAGGCGGGACGCACCTATCATATCGTCATATAATTTTTCAAATCTGTAAGATCATGAAAATTATATTATTGGCTATCATCCTTTCGGGGCTGATATGCCCTGCTTTTTCGCAGGAGCTGTATGTTAATACCGAGCCCGCCAGCAACATGGCTACCCATTCTGTCGGTATCCGCTTAGAGAACCAGGGCTATTTTAATCCTGAATATAAAAACCGGACAAGCCTCGAGGTAATGTATGGCGCCAGCAAAAGCCTGATGGTGCATGGCGCCTTGTACACGTCCGACTATTATTATAATCAACAGCATTTTGAAGGCGGCAGCGTGTATGCCAAGTATCGTTTTTTGTCGATAGACTCTGTCCAAAGCCATTTCAGAGGGGCGGTATTTGCAAAGCTTGCTGATATAAATAATCCGCTGCACAACCAGGAAATATCATTGGAGGGTGATAACAGCGGGTTTCAAACCGGTGTTGTTTTCACTAAACTGATACATAAGCTGGCTATTTCAGGTTCGGCAAGTTACCTGCATGCTTTTGATAACCGGGGCGGGTATAATCTCCCTTTAGGTAATGCGCATGATGCGGCCGGGTATACACTTTCGGCCGGATACCTGTTATTTCCCAAGTCATACCAGAACTACAACCAGGTAAACCTGAATGTTTATGCTGAATTATTGGGCAAAACCAACCCTGGTTATGGACAAAGCTACCTGGATGTGGCCCCTGCTGTTCAATTGATATTCAATAGTGTGTTTAGGGTCGATTTTTCGTACCGGACACCTGTTTATAACGACATGACGCGTACCAGTCAGAATACTTATCTGATTAGGCTGGAATATAATTTATTTAATGTTTTTTAGAATCTGCTTATGAAGAAAATTATTTTTTACGCAATTGTATTTCTGAGTATACAGAATGCAAGTGCTCAACACCATAAAATGAAAAAAGATACGTCCATGAAAGGCATGGACATGGGCGATATGAAAATGGATACCATGAGTTCGATGTCATCCATGAAAATGAACAGCCAGTATTCCCTGGATATACCAATGAGCCGGGATGGATCAGGAAGTTCATGGGTGCCGGATGAAACGCCGATGTATGCTTACATGATCCACGGTAAAAAATGGATGACGATGATCCACGGCAGTTTTTTCCTGCGATACAATAAACAAGATCTGTTCAATTCAGGCAGCCGTGGCGGTAAAAAAGTGGACGCCCCAAATTGGCTGATGGCGATGACGCAGCGCCAGATAGGTAAAAACGGACTTTTCTCCATCAATACTATGTTCTCGTTCGACCCTTTCCTGGTAGGGCCAGGTGGTTATCCACTGCTGTATCAAACCGGCGAATCCTACAAGGGTCAAAAGCTGGTCGACAAACAACACCCGCACGACCTTTTTGCTGAACTCAGCGTTAACTATACCCAACGTGTAGCAAAAGATGCGGATGTTTCTTTGTCATTCGGATACCCGGGTGAACCTGCTTTAGGTCCACCGGTATTTATGCACCGTTTATCGGCTATGAATAATCCGGATGCGCCGCTTACCCATCATTATGCTGATGCAACCCACATCACCTTTGGGACATCTACCCTGGGTTTCAGGTATAAGGATATAAAACTAGAAGGCTCCATTTTTACAGGACGCGAGCCTGATGAATACCGCTATAATTTTGATGCGATGCGGTTTGATTCTTACTCCCTGCGCTTGTCATACAATCCGTCAAAAGAATGGGCGTTGCAGGTATCAAATGGCTGGATACATAGCCCGGAAAGTGCAGAGCCGCAACAAAATGTGGACAGGTTTACCGCATCAGCCATTTATACCAAAATGCTGAATGATGACAGTTTTATAGCCACCACATTGGTTTATGGACAAAACCATTTCTCGGATAATCAAAAAACACTCCCATCTGTTTTACTGGAAAGCAGCTGGCAAATGCATAAGACAGCGGTGTATGGCCGGTATGAATATGTAAAAAAAGATGCTGATGAACTGGATTTGACAAGTACTTATCCGCTTAATCCAAACTTTGCCATCAATGCCTTTACATTAGGTGTGAACCGGATATTGGCGACAGTTGCAAAAACCAATTTAACGGCCGGTATTCAAGGTACATTAAATGTATCACCCTCTGAGTTGAGATCACTTTATGGAAGTGCTCCGGTTGGTTTTGAGGTTTATTTGAGGATTAGTCCGCATTGATAGGATTTTATTTCTCTTGTCATTCTGAGCGATAGCGAAGAATCTTCTACAGGATGCCTCACCGCTAAGCAAGGCGAAGAAGATGTTTCACTATCGTTCAACATGACAACTTATATTAGGGAATAATTTCCAACACATCTTCCAACTCTTTGATATGATTGATGACATATTCCGCTTCATCAACTTTCCCAAACCCGTATTCCGAAAAAATAAAAGGTACCTGATTTTTCCGTGCTGCATCAAAATCGCCCATCGTATCGCCAATGTAAACTGGATTTTTTAATTGGTTGCGCGAGATGATCATCCCGATGTTATCAGCTTTGGGCTTGCCTGTAGCGCCCGAACATTCAAAATCTGTAAATAAATAACCAAGATCATGTTGCTCAAGAAAGTTCTCAATATATCCCGCCAGGCAATTACTCACGATGAATAAAGGATATTTTTTAACCAATGAGTGCAGCTCATCTTTCATATCCGGGTATAGCTTACCGCCATATTGTTTCATATGAAACTGTTCTTCTTCGGCATAAGCATTGGCCATATTGGCGTACTCTTCTTTTGGCAAAAAAGTAAAATACTGGCTGAAAATATCATCCAGCAATTTGCCTGCAAATGAATGTGCCAATTGCTCGGTGATCACAAAATCCTTTACGCCCTTGTTTTCAAGCGTTTTATTCCAGGCCATTACACACGAGCCGGAGGCATCCCAAAGTGTGCCGTCGAGATCAAAAATTAGTCCGTCTGTCTTCAATTCTGGAACTTTTTTATCGTTTCTGTAATATGTGCCAGGTGATGTTTGCCATGCCAGGCATATGTGGCCAGGTTGCGTTTTAATGAGATGGTATCGCCCGACTCGGGATGTACAAATGTGCGGTTCCACTGCTCCTCCGTAAAACTTTCAAATAAGGCTGCCAGGTGCTGATGTATACCGTCAAGCATTTTTAATGATGGTTCTATTGGTAAGCGATAATCTGGCAGCAAGGCCCAGTCAGCCTCTTCATAAGCTTTTATGGTCGGGTTATTCTCTGTCAGCGCCCATTTAAAGCGGATGATTGAGTTCATATGGCTATCAGCAACATGGTGCACCACCTGCCTGATGGTCCAGCCGCCGGTACGGTATTGGGTGTCCAGTTGTTGTTCGGTAAGCCCGAGCACAGCGTTGCGCAGCTTGCCGGGGAATGTTTTGATATCGCTTATCCAGCCATTAATGGCGTGCTGGGTATAAGATGCAGGCGGTTTGAACCTGCCCGTAGGGTATCTCAATTCTTCGTCTGTCATATTTTTAATCGGTTGTAAGTTGATTGGTATGGCAATTTAACCTAATTTACGTCAAATAGGACGCGGATTGTAAAAATAGCAATTTAAGCGCTATGTTGTTTTTGCGATGGACAACCTTTAGCATATTTTAGCGTTTACAGATTGTTTATTTACACCCCGATGATCAAAAAATTACTAATACCCCTGCTATGTTTTGCCATTACATTCGTTCATGCCGAGACAATAAAGACCGATGTGCTGGTGATAGGCGGCGGGGCAAGCGGTGTGGCGGCGGCTATACAAAGCGCACGCAGCCAAGTGAAAACATTATTAGTTGAACCTGGTCCCTGGCTCGGCGGCAGTATGACCATGAGCAGCATGTGCGTGCTGGAAGCTAACCGTAATTTACCATCGGGTATCTGGGGGGAATTCCACCGGAAAGTGACCGACTACTATCGTCCACGACTTGGATACGACACTACGCATAATTCCATCCTCCGCTTTGAACCTTATACCGGGGCTGAGATATTAAAGAAGATAACGGATACCGTAAAAAACCTCACCGTAAAATTAAAAACCCCCTGGACAAGCATAAAAAAAGACGGTACAGGCTGGGAAGTAATTATCATGATAAATGGCGAACCGGTAAAAGTGGATGCCAAAGTAGTTGTTGACGGAACTGAAACCGGCGAAGTGGCAGCAAAAGCAGGCGCACAATTTGAAGCTGGCGATTCTGCTGAAACAGAACGCATCACCTGGATTGCCATATTAAAGGATTTTGGACGAAATACTGATAAGACCATTGCTAAGCCCGAAGACTATGATCCGGCTTTGTATGCCTGGTTGAAAGGAAAGGATATCAAACAAATGCTGAGATCAGTAAGCCTCCCCAATGATAAATACATGATCAATTGGGATATTTATGATACTGATCACCCGGTAAATACCGGCAACAGGAACGAAGTATATAAAAAATCAAAGTTGAGGACTTTGGGATTGGTTTACTATTTGCAAACTGAGTTAGGCTATAAAAACCTGGGCTTGGATGGGCAATTTGGTACGCCGGATAATTTGCCTTTTGCTCCTTACGTGCTCGAAAGTAAACATGTTAAGGGATCGGTCAGGATGATTTCTGATGATATTACTAAGCCATACGATCGTGAATCAAAACTATACCGTACAGCAATAGCTGTAAGCGATGCTGTTCCCTCCGGAGTTCAAAGCGACAAATTCCCACCATATACTATCCCTTTAGGCGCCATCGTAGTGAAAGATCTGGATAATATGCTCGTTACAGAAAAAGCTATTTCCGTTAGCCACGAGGTGAATAGCAGCACCAGCTATTCATCTGTGCAAATGACTTTGGGGCAAGGCGTGGGTGCAACTGCTGCGTTTTGTGCTTTTTTCAAAACAACTACCAAACGCCTGCGCGTAAGGATGGTTCAGGGTGAGATATTGGATTATAAAGGATACCTGGTTCCCCTGACCGATATTCCTCAAAAAGACTCGCACTGGAGGGCCATACAACAGGTATGTGCGACAGGCCTACTCAAAGGCATTCAGAAAACTAATGGTAATGCTATCGAAATACACTTTGAACCCGATGATTTGGTAAGTACCGAAGAAGTAAAACCCTTCCTTTTAGAAATATACACCCGTGCCTTTTTATGGTTCAATAAAGAAAAACCGGGCGATAAGTTTACCCTGGGAAACCTGCTCTCGCTGATAAGCGACTATACATTAACCGATCCTAAAACCCTGCAGCTTTACCTGCAAAAAGCCTGGACGCCTCAGTTTAAATTGACAGGTACTTTTGACTTAAACCGCCCGGTAACAAGGCTGGAATTTGCCGTACTGATGAACAGGTATCTGAACCCATTTGCAAAGACGGTTGATTTGAGTGGCAGGATGGTGAATTAGCGATAACGTGACGTATTTAAAAATTGCTTTTCGTTGTTCAGGATACTCCATGCGAATATCCCGAACAACACAAAACCTGAAACGCAAGAACGAATATGATTTACATCGAATTATTGATGTTAAACATTAGTTACAGAGGAAGCTACAGGACAACATCTGTATTCCTGCGACTTCTCAAGCAGATCGATCTGTTTTTGGAGCAAATCATTCTGAAGCTTGTGATACCTTTCTCTTTCGGGTTCACAGGTATCGCATTCATCAAGGCAACCTTTAACCTGTATACCTGCTGTTGGCAAGGAAAATTCCATTTCAAAATCGAACTTTTTCTTCAAACTATCAGATATTGCACCATTTTTATCAAGGATACCCTCTGCCACCAATTGCGCCTTTATGGCATCTAAAATTTCCTGGCGCAAGGCAGGGCTAATTTGTGGGGAAAAGCCCGCTATATTATTAGGATTGGACGCTAAACTTATGTTTATATCAATGCTTACAAGCTCAAATTTTAAAGTCTGCTTTTTATTAAGCCTGTAAAAAATATAGGTAAGAGCATGGCAGTTATTTTCATTGCTAAACTCGCGGGAGGAGGATTCAAATTGATCCTCTGTTTGTCCCTCAGCGTGCGTTCTTGTTGCCACACTGCCTATTGATACAGAATGTGCTACATGAGTAGCATGAACAGCCTGGCTCGCAGCTGTATGCATATTCGAACTTTGGGAGTTAATATAATCGTGGGTTGACGAATTATCATGACTTCCCCAGGCACTGGTACTGCTACCAACTCCAAGAAACTCAAGGCCTGCATCTGCCTCACCGCTGAAGCTCCATTTCCCTTTATCTGTTGTTCTGCTACTTCCCCATTGACTGTTTTCTAGATCAGAGAAATAACTTTGAGAAGCAGTCATGAAATATTGCTCCTCCGACATTTGTTCACTCCTGTAACTTAATTGCGTAGAACTGTCATAAGTAAATTTTGTTCTCCTGTCGGTAGTGAAGAGGCGAACTTTTTCTCCCGGAAGCAATGTGATTGTATATGCCGGGTCTCCTAAAACCAACCCTTTGGTACACCTGGTTAATTTAAATCCAAGAACCAATTGTGCCGCAACTCTTAATTCATTTTTGTAAAGAAATGGATAGTTTAATGTGCGGGTAAAAAATAACACATCGCAGTTGTTGTCTTTTATTAATTCCGGGCAGCATGGAATTTTCGAAGACTGATCGTTATTTGCCATTTTTTTAGAATTTAATAATTCTTTACCTACTCTGATTCCTGTTTTCGGTTTACCAGGTGCTTACACTTTTTAATAGGATGTTCAGCTTATTTCCCTTATTCCAGGTTTAGGGTTTACTTTTATAACCACCTTTATTGCGGTTAACTTATAAGCAAATCTACATCCGCCAATAAGTGAAGCATCCAGTGTTTTTACGGGACTTGGTATAGTAATTATACGCTATTATTATAGTGTTTTAACGGGAAGATTTTCGGTGTTTTATAAGCCTTTTGCGGTTTCTGAAAGCTATTTAATAATAGCATAAAGGTGCTCATCCATCACCTCGCCATTCTTTATAACGGCATTTCGCATCACGCCCTCTTTAATATAGCCGGCTTTTTCTAATACCCGCATGGATGCAGGATTTTTGCTATAAACACTCGCTTGTATGCGGATAAAATCAAGATGGGTAAAAGCATATTCAGTTACCAGTTTTACAGCTTCGGCCATGATGCCTTTTCCCCATAATTCTTCGCTTAACCAATATCCGATGATGGCTGTTTTCCGGTAAACATCCTCGCGCGGCTCAATACCTATGCCGCCTATTACGTCATCATCAATAGTTATGGCAAAGTTCACCAGCGGGTCCTGATTAGCCAGAATATTCACCCAATGTATTGCATGTTCCATGGTATACGGATAAGGAAACCTGTCCATAAGGCATGAGGATACCTTTGGATTATCTGCATTTTTTTGAAGCGAAACCTCATCGCCTTTTTTCCATCCGCGAATGATAAAACCTGTTCCCTTTAATTCCATAGTGTAACAAAGCAATGGCTAAAAATACTATTATTATCTATTTGCTAAATTGCGTTGCTCAATAATAAAACATGAAGAAATTATTTACCCTCATTTTGCTCGTTTCTTGTTCCCATTCATTCGCCCAAAAGCTGGAAACGCTCACCGTTGAAAAGATTATGCGAGACCCAAAATGGATCGGCACTTCACCATTTAATATCCGTTGGAGCGATGACAGCAAAAAGGTATATTTCAACTGGGCACCGGTAGGTGTAGATGAAACAGTCTATTATAACATCACCACAAACGACACTAAACCGCAAAAAGTAAGTATAGAGGAACGTAAGGCTTTATCATCATCCAACGGACGCTGGAACAAGCAGCGCACTATCAAACTATTTGAGAAGAACGGGGATATTTTTCTTTCGGATATTGCAAAGAGCAGCATCAGGCAATTAACCAGCACTACCGACAGGGAAAACAATCCGGTATTCAGCAGCGACGAAAGCAAGGTGTTATTTATCCGCAACGATAATCTTTACGCATTGAACTTACATAACAGCGAACTGGTTCAGCTGACTAATTTTGTACGATCAGGAGGCCACCAGAATAAAACACCCAAAACAAATGATAGTGATGCAAATGATCAGCAAAAATGGCTAAAAGATCAGCAGCTGGAGTTGTTTGACGTGATCAAAGAAAAAGCAAAAAATGATAAGAAAAATGAAGCAGAGCGTAAAGCGCTTCAACCTGAAAAGCTGAAGGGGATCAATGTGGATGATAAGCGGATACGTAATTTGCAGTTGAGCCCGGACGGCAGATACATCACTTATCATCTCATAACCTCAGCAAAAGATGACAGGCAAACCATCGTTCCCTATTATGTAACTGCCTCAGGGTTTACAGAAGATATCCCGAACCGGGAAAAAGTAGGTGGCCCGCAGGAAATCTCCGGGTCGTTTATTTTTGACAGGCAACGTGATACGGTTTATAGTATTTCGACCAAAGAGATACCCGGCATAAAAGACCTGCCCGATTATGTAAAAGATTACCCTAAAGAATTGGAGGCCCGCACCAAAAAGAACGAAGATCGCAAAGTCGACATCACGGGGCCGTACTGGAACGGAGATGGAAAAAATGTAGTCGTTGTAATTGATGCACAGGACAATAAGGACCGCTGGATCATGAAACTTGATCCGGCAACCGGCCAATTGAGCCCAATAAATCGTGAACGCAACGAAGCGTGGGTTGGTGGTCCGGGACAGAGAAATTTAGGCTGGACGGACAACACGCATTTTTATTATCAAAGCGAAGCCAGCGGCTATTCCCATATTTACGTTGCAGATGTAACCAACGGCGATAAAAAACAACTGACCAGCGGTAAATGGGAGGTTCAGACCTTACAATTATCAAAGGATAAAAAGACTTTTTATTTTACGGCTAACATGGAACACCCCGGTGTTACTGATTTTTACAGGATGCCAGTAAACGGCGGCACTCCTGTTAAAATAACTTCAATGAAGGGTGGCAACGAAGTGGAGCTTTCGCCCGATGAAAAATGGCTGGCTATACGCTACTCCTACACCAATAAGCCCTGGGATTTATACCTGCAGCCAAATAAGCCCGGTGCGAAAGGCGTTCAGGTAACCAATTCTGTGAGCAGCGAATATAATTCGTACCCGTGGCGCGCGCCGGAGATCATCACCTTTAAAAACCGTTACGGCAGTGATGTATATGCCAGGGTTTATCAACCAAAAAGTCCCGATCCGGCAAAACCGGCTGTGGTATTTGTGCATGGTGCCGGTTATTTGCAAAATGTGACTTATTCGTGGAGCTATTACTTCAGGGAGTTTATGTTTAATAATATGCTTGCTGATAACGGTTATTATGTGATGGATATTGACTACACGGCCAGTGCAGGCTACGGGCGCGACTGGCGTACAGGTATCTATCGCCACATGGGCGGCAAGGATCTGAGCGACCAGGTGGATGGGGTGAAATACCTGGTCGAAAAATACGGCGTCAACCCAAAACATGTGGGCATATACGGCGGTTCATACGGTGGGTTTATGACGCTGATGGCGCTATTTACCGAACCTGATGTATTTACCTCGGGCGCGGCCATCCGTTCGGTAACGGACTGGGCGCATTATAATCACGATTATACCGATGAGATTTTGAACGAGCCATACAATGATGAAAAAGCTTACCGCCAAAGCTCACCTATCTATTTTGCCAACGGCTTAAAGGGTAATTTGCTGATGTTACATGGCATGGTTGACCAAAACGTGAACTTCCAGGATATTGTGAGGCTTACCCAAAAACTAATCGAGCTGCATAAAGAAAACTGGTCACTTGCCCCATACCCCGTAGAAGATCATGCATTCGAGGTGCCCAGCAGCTGGACGGATGAATATAAACGGATATATAAGTTGTTTGAGGAAACGCTGAAGAAATAAAGATGAAAAAGTGTATTTTGTTTTTACTGTTGCTTTGCCTCGGCTGCGCAAACCATCCAGAGCCGATTAATATTAAAGTGAGCCTAACTAACGACAACCGTTCATTAAAGATCAGTGGTTTCGATAAGGCAATAATTACTGATATTGGCAGGGATACCAACAACGAAGTCTGGCAGAGTTTGCTCCCCGTTTACACGATGCCCAAGGACACCGATATGAAAGACTATCAGAATGAGCAGCCGGGAAATTATAAGGTGGATGATAGTCTTGTTATCTTTACCCCCGACGCGGCTTTCAAAAAAGGGCAAACCTATTTTTTGCGGTATTTTAGCCATGATGAAGGTACGAGTGCCCTGCAATATATTAGAGA
>Ga0307510_10009320_pt1 | contig 11695 bp, 11 predicted proteins | sample 12_EM_MG_FD_207224 | JGI IMG/M metagenome (GOLD analysis project Ga0307510, IMG submission 207224) | Populus trichocarpa ectomycorrhiza microbial communities from riparian zone in the Pacific Northwest, United States - 12_EM | ecosystem: Host-associated > Plants > Roots > Unclassified | place... | reverse complement strand
AATGGTGTCAGCATGTGAAGGAGAAGCCGACATCGCGCGGGTATTACTATACCACGGTGCCACCGTAGACTCCCCCGACAAAAAAGGCTCGACTCCATTGATGGCAGCGTCGCGATATGGACATTTGGATATCGCTCGATTGTTGATCCAGAGCGACGCAGCTGTGGACTCCTCAGACAAGAATGGCTCGACCCCATTGATGCTAGCGTCGCGATATTGTCATCTAGATATCGTGTGGTTGTTGATCCAGAGTGGTGCAGACGTGAACGCCCCAGACAACAAAATCCGGACTCCGTTGCTCGTGGCATCGCAACACGGACACCGAGATATCGTGCGATTGTTGATCCAAAGAAGCGCCGCTGTCAACCCCAAGGACGATGAAGGTTGGACCCCACTAATGACTGCTTCGCAAAATGGCCACCTGGAAACTGCTCGACTGCTGATCCAGAGCGGCGCTACTGTGCACTCACGTGATAAAGAAGATACGACGCCATTGATGTTTGCATCGGAAAATGGACACCTGGACATCGTGCGCTTGTTGATCGAGAGTGGCGCAGCGGTTGACTCCCGCGATCAGGAAGGCTGGACCCCATTGATGTCCGCATCAAGATTTGGTTATCTGGACGTGTTACGGTTCTTGGTGCAGAATGGTGCAGTTGTAGATTCCCATAGCCACAACGGCGAGACTGCATTGAGGTTCGCGTCACGATATGGACACCTCCATATAGCACTGGAGCTACTCGGCCACGGTGCAGCCATAGATACCCAAACCACCGACTTCTCGACCCCTCTACACCTTGCATCAGCCAACGGGCATCTCAACGTTGTGGAATTACTAATAGAGCGCCAAGCGGACGTTGACAAACGGACTAAGGACCAGGAAACACCCTTGCATCGAGCGGCGACGTATGGGCGACCTGATATTACACGTTTCCTTGTCAAATCCGGGTCAAACATCAACTTGCAAGATATTAATGGTTCGACTGCGTTGCACATTGCCGCGCATAATGGGCACCTCGACATCGTGAAACTGTTACTCGAGTCGGGGGCGGACGCTAACGTGCGAAATGGCAGCGATCAAATTCCGCTCGATGTCGCGTTTGCTACTGGGAACCGCGAAGTCACGAGGTATATAGCGAAACACATGGGAGTCATAGACCCTTGCGATGGCATGGACGTGACACTGGTGGACGAACCCCCACATAACGTCGGTCCCGACCTTACAGTAGCGTCAGCCGACGTTGTTGAACACGCTGGTAGCCCCGGAAGTCGCAGGAGGACTTCGCTACATGACGCATCCCCAGGAAGAAGTATTGAGGCTATGCAATCATTACTCGAGCAAGGTGCAAATATCAATGAACGGAATGCAAGACACAGAACTGCGTTAGATGTGGCGTCGATAAAAGGAAAACTGGCGGTGGCAAAATTATTGATCAAATATGGTGCAGACGTGAATTGCCGAGACAAGTTTGGGTGGACCGCAGTACTCCTTGCATCCCGATATGGACATCGCGACATCGCCGAGTTGTTGCTTGACCACGGCGCTGATGTCAACGCTAAGCAGCAAAGCCTTAGGACCCCTTTGCATCTCGCGTCGTGGAACGGTCATCTCGAGATCGTAAGGCTACTGCTCGAGCGAGATGCAGATGTTCATGCAAGGGACGTTGAAGGCCGTACTCCTTACGAACTAGCATCAAGAAAAGGAGAACGAGATGTTGTACGGCTATTATCGGTGGATGGCGGGGTAAGAGGGTTGAAGCGCAAGTGGTACGGATTCTTTTCATCTCTCCTCGTCCCCCCTTCCCCCCACCGTTAACGCCATTCTCTCTATACAGTGACTCCTCGACGGGTCAACCCAAGAGGGCCAAGGTCAATGAAGCGAATCAGTCTGGCGCACGACCCACAATGGATGTGGATGATCGAGCCACCGTCATGAGCGATCGTTGACCGTTTTGGGATAACGCTGGGAGTTATTTGTTGGGGGAAGTAGAGGCGTGGGTCGGTGGCTATCATGCACAGTGTGCTGTATGGCTTGTGGTTGTCGACGAACGAGTGGTTCGTTTAGGAGCAACAGCGGGTTACGGGGTAGCTTCCAGCTCCAGCAGTAGCTATCAAACCAAGAGCTCAACGAGACCAAGGCAGGGCCGTTACGGTCTGTACTTGTGGAAGCAGGCTTTGGTCTCAATTCACAACGATGGATAGTCGGGTTAGATAGAATGAGTACGCTAACTAGTTCGTGCTAGGGTGCGTGCCGATTTACACCGGATGAATGGTAAAGGGAAGTGAGGTGCCGCTGGTCCGATCAACCCGCTAGACTCGATGTAGTTGGTTGGGGCCGTTGGGCACCTGGTGGCGGCATGATCACTCTACCACTGTGCTTGTATACCCTTGTCTTATTTACACGTACGATACGGCATGGCAGACGACTCGGAAATGCGGAATGAGAATCGGTCATAGACATGGCTGTCTATCGGCTCTTCGGTGCGGTGCGGTGTGATTGCCGAAAATGGCTGAATCACGTGATCTGTGTTATAGTGCTGGTTGTACGCGACCGCGATGCGGCGACAACATCAGCGATGGCGTCAACGAGTGACTACAGACATTCCAAAGAGGCCTTTGTCTCTGATACCACAGGTTCTACAGTTTCTCATGTCAATATGATATCCCTAGTTGCTCTCGTATGTCTCCTTTTCTCCCCCCCGAATGTTCATACTGACACTGGCGAAAGGCCTCCATCGCGTTACACTCTGCCATCCGCTCACGATTTCCTCAACGCAACTCCTTTCTCTTTCTTTCCGAATGGCTACTCCTCGTCATTCCACTTCTTCTCTCGATGACTCTTTTCGCCGATCACCCAGGCACCCTATCCGCTTCCTTACTTCTTCCCACCGCAATTATCTGCTTCATCTTCCACCCGCACCAGCCCGGGACGCCTCTTCCATCGAGCGGTACTTTTTCTACCCGCACAACCCCCACATTTCACCCCGCACCGGATTCTCCCAATGACAAGAAGCAAACAGCATCAAGTTGGGTTCCCGAGACGACGCGACTGCCCGCGCTGAGTACCTACCGCGCACATATGATGCTCGTGACAGTACTCGCAATCCTTGCTGTCGACTTCCCCGTGTTTCCCCGCGCGCTAGCCAAATGCGAGACCTATGGTGTCTCATTCGTGCGTCTCGTCTTTCTTCTCCTTCGTATATTCCACCTTTTGATGTTTAGGTGCCTCAATAGATGGACATGGGCGTCGGCGCATTCGTATTCTCTCAAGGAATTGTATCCGCGACCCCAATCATCGAGTGGATCAAATATCCAGCGCATTTGAGGCGCCCGCTTACGTCGGAAATCAAGTCGGCCCTCGAAAAGACCCTGCCTGTATTGGCTCTTGGCTTGATCCGTGTTGTGTTGGTGAAGAGTACAGAATATCCGGTGAGTGCTATCTATGTCAGGTCCCTTTTTTTTGAGTTCGATACGCTGATGGTGGTGTAACGAAGGAACACGTCACTGAATACGGTGTCCACTGGAATTTTTTCCTAACACTGGCAATGATACCAGTGTTACGTGTCGTGTTGCACCCATTTATCGCAAGTATGCCGATATCGCTACTCGGGCTTCTTGTGGCATTAGGTTCGTGCCTGGCTCACTTGCCCTCTATTCCTTCTCACTCTGGTACAGCACACCAAATCTCCCTTTCTGTTGGCCTGATGTCTTACGTCCTCAACGCGCCACGACAAACCTTGATCAGCGCTAATAAAGAAGGTCTTGTCTCACTTACAGGTAAGTATCACTCTCATTCCCTCGTTTCGCGTGACCATGGTCATACTTATTCTGGGGGAGGATACCTTGCGATACATTTGCTCGGCGTGTCGACGGGTACTCTTATAATACCCCACTCACCTTCCTATTTTCGCCGGCAGCAGGTTGCCGCGAAGGGACGCCATAACAACGATGCAGGTGAACGCACCGACTCTTCTACCGACGCCATCCAACACAGGGTGCATGCGCCCGTCTATCGTGAGAATGATAAGACGGCAACAGAGCTCTTCTCCTATGCTGTCATCTACTGGGTGCTTTTCGGCATCAGTAAATATCTTCACATCGGCGGACCTGACGTATCGCGCCGTGTGGTGTGTTCATGTTCATTCTTCTAATGATGTGTTGGTCGTCGACTGACGAAGAGGGACAGGTAAATCTCCCATATATCATGTGGGTAGCAGCATACAACACCACCGTCCTACTGTGTTACTTCCTTTTGGACCTCGCGTTTTTCCCCACACCTCTGTCCAAGAGCACGTATTCTCCTGTCTCAGGCCTTAAAGTCGTCCGTCACCCGAATATCAACGATAGCGATCCAGACTCGGCTTCCACTCCAACTCCCGTTTCCTCTTCCGGGTCGTTCCATCATGTTAATGTGTCCGGACTATCACCGGGCATGACAATGACGGCTGGGCCGAGCCCTATGCCAGCACCTCCCTTGCTAGAAGCGATTAACCGGAACTCATTAGCAGTCTTCCTCCTCGTACGTTTTGGTCCCATTTTAGCTGCATGTATGCTAATATATGTGGGGTGTTCTTGCCGGCTTGGGTGGGCTACTGCAGGCGAACGTAGCGACTGGGGTGGTGAACCTGTCGATGCAGACGATGTATGCATCAGATACCCGTGCTATGTGTGTGTTGGTTGCGTACGCGTTCAGCGTGAGTGCGTTCGCATGGGCTGTGCGAAGACGACGGGTGTGGAGGTTGTAAAATGAACGGGTGACAAGGATGGCGTAGGAGCCCGAACAAGAGAATTCTGCCTTGCGAATTACAAGCAGCCATTCCCGGGTTGCGATAACTCGTACACACCAAGGAACTCCGGGTCACTATGAGATATGGACCACCTGCGTGATACGCACGGGATGCGAAGATGGGAGCCGGAGAGTAAAATGATGTATTCTGTTAATACCCTTCCTTCGGTGTCACTAGTCACTCTTTCTATAGACGGGCAGTATATATGTGTAGAAGCAGGTGTAAGTTGGATCGTAATCTTGTATTGCTGCATACCTTGGCAAGAAGCGTATCACGTGACCAGCCTAGGTGGAGAAGAGTGCACACCTCGCGGTCTCTCGGGAGCTCGTAGAACCGCTACCACTGGCAAGAGAGTATTCAAAGCTGGGCCAATGGACTCTTGAATGGAGTTCTGCAAAGCCGCCAGGACCTCTACCATAATAATATACCCCCGTTAATCCTATAAAAGCGGCCCGAGGTCCCCACGGCCCATGCGTGTCCCCACACACGTCCTGCGGTCTAGACTGGCAACGATAAGGGAGGGTTACATCTGTTTCCCTCAAAGCATCAGAGTAGAACTCGGAACACCGTCTTCACTAACTCGTTATAATGAGCACCATAGATATAACTAAGCTCACGCAGGTAATCTCTAGTGTTAGTAGTATTAGACAGCCCTAAAAACAGTAGATCTGTGCTTGTATAGTGGTCCCACCTTCGATTTCGATTGTACCCTACGTCGCGAGTGCGCCGTACTTCAACAACAACTGCATAATATTCGGCTCTGATCTCCGTGATGCCAATTCGTATGCGGTCCGGTTTTCGTCATTCCGTATATGCACATTTACCCCCCGTTCGAGTAGTAAACGTACAATGTCAAGGCGACAACTGCTCGCCGCGAGATGCAATGGGGTCCATTGATCCCGGTCCACAACGTTCGCATCGGCGCCATCGTCAAGTAACACTTGCGCCACATCCAGATGTCCTGATTCCGATGCTTTGTGCAACGGTGTTGAGCCAAATTTGTTTCGCGAATTTAGATTCGCCCCATGCTTGATCAACAACTTCGCGACTTCAACCCTTCCCTGGCTCGATGCGTGGTGCAATGGAGTCTCGTGAGACGCATCCCGTTTGTTGACATCCATACCATCATCGAGTAATGACTGCATGGCGACAACATCCTCCGAATCCAATGCGGTATCCAACGAAATGTTGTCTTCGCTCTCCGGTCTTTCACCTTCCTCGTCACCAAGCATTGAATCGACACCATCGAGAAGCGCAGCGTCCAATTCAGTCATGCCCACAGCATCTTGGAAATCCACCTCTCCCATGCAGTCTGCTAAGAACTTTGCCACGTCGAGCGTCCCGCCGCTGCGTGCCACATCGAAGGCGGTCTGGTTGTTGTTATTCCGAATGTTGACTTCTGCACCCGACTCGAACAGAAGTCTGACTATCTGGAGATTTCCGCTCTCCGAAGCGTGGTGCAATGGCGTGAAACCTTCGTTGTCTTGGCCGTTTGGATTCGAACTGGATTTAAGAAGCAGACGGACGATTTCGAGTTTCCCGAAAAATGATGCAAGGTCCAATGGTGTAGCGTGCTTTTGATCCCGTATTTCGCAATCTGCACCATGTCCGAGGAGCAACTCGGCGACGTCGAGATGCCCTTTGGAAGATGCGATGTGCAGTGGGGTCTGTTGCGCCGTTCCCTGTGCATGTACATCTGCACCATCGTCAGATAACTGCCACGATATATCAAGGCACAAAATCGCAACGCACCGCCGCCAGGTAAACTGCATTTTTCACGCAGCCCCACAGTTGCGCCACTTTGGAGTAACAACCGCACGACATCCAGATATCCGGTTTGTGATGCTAACATCAACGGCGTCCAGCCACCATTGTTGAAGATGTCGACAGTTGCGCCACTCTGGAGAAGTACACGCACAATATCCGAATGTCCCCTCATTGAGGCCAACATCAATGGCGTCCAGCCATCATTATTGCTGGCGTTCACAGCTGCGCCACTCTGGAGCAGTAAACGCACGATATCTGTATATCCATGTCGTGATGCCAAGTTCAATGGTGTCCAGCCATCGTCGTTACGAGAGTCCACAGCCACACCACTCTGGAGTAACAAACGCACGACATCGAAATGACCATTTTGCGAAGCAAGCATTAATGGGGTCCAATCTTCATCATCACGGGAGTCCATAGCCGCGCCACTCTGAAGTAAAAAGCGCGCTATATCTAGATATCCGTATCGCGAGGCTGACATTAACGGAGTCAAGCCATTGTTGTTGGGGATGTCAACGGCTGCACCATTCTGTATTAACAGATGCACAACCTTCGGCTGTCCGTAACGTGATGCCAGCTTCAGTGAGGACTCCCCAGTCTCGTCCTGATGATTGACATCTGCTCTGTACTTGAGTAACAACTCCACAGCGTCACAGTGTCCTCTTCTCGATGACCAGTGTAAGGGAGTCATTCCATTATCGTCGAAAACAGACATGTCCGCATTGTGCTCAAGTAGTACCCGTGCTATGCCCAGGTTACCCTTTGCAATGCCAGCATGCAACGGCGTTGAGTAGTACCCGCCCTTGGTATTAACATCTTCGGGACAAGTAACGACAAGCCATTCAACAATGCCACGGAATCCACAAAGAGTGGCATAGTATAAAGAGGTGGCATCCGGCGGTGTGGACTGGTGAGTGGACAAGATTTCCCGAAATGGGTAGTCAATGTCGTAAATCCAGACCCACGATGCAAAGTGTGATTTGGTGGGGTCAAAAAGGAGCTTCATTGCGTCCTCGGTGCTCGACGACACGTTCCCAACCTGGGCATGATCGACCCAGTGTCGAGCAGCATAGATGGCCAGGGGGAAGTCCTTCATGCGATTCTTGTCGACCTGGTCGTCTAAGGTGAGAAGAACGCCGAGGGAAGCTTGTGCGAGAACGGTGTGTGCGGATCCGGGAATAATGCGGTAACGGGAGAGTCGTTTTCCGGTATTGGCGAGCCGCTCCGACGTCAAATATTCTTTCACCGAGAAGTGCGAAAATTGCACCACCGGTGAGCCATTGACGTCGACGATCGTAACTAAGCTTGAACATGTAGACAGAATCGCTTCTTCAGAGTCTTCCGGGCGCAGCGTCACATCATAGTTGGGAAGCGTTCCAGCGTCAAATTGAATTGCAAGGATCTCCGCAAGCTCGTCAACACCAAGCGGTCGGAAGGATACCGCCAAGCACTGGAAGAGGCGTTGCGCATACTCCCACCTCTCCTCTCCGATGCTGAACAATATGCGCTCATAGGTCTCATCTAAACTCCTTGGCAGGTCATCCAAAGCGCGTCGAATCGTTCCCGGAAGACAACGACGTAGCATTGCCAGTTGACAAGTGATCCATCGAAACCTGCGCTATCCTATCAGAAGCCGTCAAGAACTGACGTCAACGGGATGACTTACATTCCGTCAGCTTTTTGTGAGAGCGTCTCAATGACTAGTTTCTTATCCTCCGCCCTCCATTTCCGCATATTCCGATCCGAGTGGACGACAAACCTGACATAGTCAACAATGTCATTCTTTTGTCCACTTTGATCGTGAAGAGAGATGATATGGGACGCCAAGGACTCCAGGGAGGCCCGGATGTCGGCTTCAGGTCGACTGGTCACACATATGCGTAAATTTGGAAGGTGAAGCGCGGCAAGGTCCTCCACGAGGGCGAGGACCCGATCTCGGGGGGATACAATATCATCAGAGGTATTGGGGCATTCATCGACGGCGTCCACAATGAGGTAAATTGGTGGCTGCCCCTCGATTCTAAGCATGTTTTTCAAACATTCGATAAGGGCATCCTCGTTGGGCTGTCGTGATCCAGCATCATATTTCGAATAAAGTGCAGCGACAATATGGTAACAAGGATCGGATTTGGCAGAAAGCTGAGCCAGGAAGGAAACGAGTAAGCCGGTGACATCTTGTTTCTTGGCGTCTTTAAAGTCGCAATAGAAATACGTCATTGATGCCAATCCAGTATCATGTAAGGCTTCAATTTCTTGGATGATGCTGGAACTGGTAGAGACTTGAATAGACCGGAGACAATGTCTGGCAAACACGCTTACCACATGACGCTCTTCCCCGAACCCGCTGAAAACCATGCGGCTCACAATTATCAGGGCGTGCCACGTGCGAGAAAGAGCAAGTCGAGGAGTGCGTACGTTTTCCATGTATCCAAAGGAGAGAACCTATCGTTCTCCATTCCTTGAAGGTTCCACCTTGGGTAAACCACGCCGCGGTCCCATTATGGCGTTGCCTGAGAGCGATGTTGTGATTTGTCGAGGCATCCGGCTGGTGCAGCCAGCTTCGGATTTTCTCTTGTAGCTGGTCACCTGGTGGACGGAATCAGCCATAAGTGGATACAAATCATACAGGCAGGGGATGACGGACGCTGTATTTTATTTATATCATCCGCCATCTTTTGCATCTCAGCTGAAACTTGTAGTCAGACAGAGAAACATCGACAATCCCACTGCAGGTTGAACATACTTAACGCCCGTCGTATGTCCTCCGATGACGCCTTGCCGTCTATTTGAACCAGTCAAAACAATCGTTGAGAGCCATCTAAGCGCAATCTGCACACCATCTATAACAACCTTCAGATTGTTGACCAGGCCATGTACAACTTCAAGAGTATGGGCTGCGGTCATTCGGGCTTCTTCATCGGTTAATCGGCCCAACCTTTGCAGGATGGCCTCGATCTCGCTCTCTCCTAATAGTTTCTTTGCGAATTTTGCTGTTTCATTTTAGTTATATTGGGATTTGCAGACAGCAAGCAACCTACTGAATCGACCCTGTTTGATTTGCTTCGTCGCCACGGAAAACACCCCAAGTACCTCTGTCATTATCTTAACGAGAATGTCTGACATTGTAGGAACAAGTGGGATCTTTTCCGTATAGATATGAAGACGTCCGAGGAAGTTCCCGACGCATTCGAAGAGATCGAAGAGGGCATCATAGCTTGCACTAACTCCAACAGTGGCCTAGTAGTAATACAGCAAGGTTTTTATCACAATGATCTAGATGAAAAGTGTGGAATGATACGCACTGCAAGAAGGACATCGACGCTAACAAAAATCGCCTTCGTTGGTTGGAGTGGAACCTGATGGGAGAAGTATGAGGACAAAATCATATCAAGGCGGATCCGATTTGGTGGGCTTACGAGGCCAGCGACTTCTCCAAGGACGCCAGAAAACGCCTGGACGACTTGGACGACTGGACGAAGGCAGTCGATCAACTTGCGATGTTTGTTCCGATAGTCTTTGAATGCTATTTCTCTGTCTTGAAGTAACTGGAGGACGTCCTCAGAAGTGGCACAGCTCTGGAGTTTGTCGGCTGACGGATGCTTCCTGAGGTCTATCCCTGTCTGTTTGGCGTAGCTGTCCAATGCGGCATCGAGGATTGACTGTAAGTTAGAGGAGGAAAGTGTCATCGAAGACATCAGAGAGGGGGGATGCGTTTGGGCGGTCTTGGAGGTGAGTAGTGATGATAAGGATCGTGGCAGGATGGGCCGCCCCGTGGTTCTCGTCCTGACCGGTACATATAACTGCAAAAGCCCGTTAGACGCCCATATAAGGCAGTGGGGGTTCTGCACCCCGAGGTGCACGCTAATGGAACTCAAAAAAAAAGGCAAAATCGCGTTGATGGACGCGCTGGCGTCTTTCAGCCACCACAACAGCCGTCTGTGGACACTTCACAACACCATGTATACGCACTGGTTAGGTGAAGAAGTGGAACGACCAATAATGACAGCGAAGTTCATTAGTGCAGATATAACGATGAGTAATAGAGGGAGCACAAAGTATTTGATTGCATGCTTGTGCCAAGATGAGCTACTTATACTGCACTCGCAAATGGCGAAGTATCTACTGGACGGGAGTTTCTCAGTTGAGAGGGCCCAGACATGCGTAGTACGGGAATAGCATCCAGGGCAACCATCAATTGTATATTGTAGTAGCGGCGTACTCCGGGTCACCACTCCAGAGTAGCCTGAGGGCATGCAAAGAAATCAGTCAAACCAACGCGGGCCGACAAGGGCGACAGCACCTTGATGATAGTGTTACTACCAATGCAGGTGGAATCATAAGTTACCTTTATTCATCATGGTCGGGGTGGACCAGCCTCACCCTCGCCCAAAACCCGCCAACGTCGGATCGGCTGATTGTTGATTGTGGAAAACAATCATGCCCTTAGGAGGGATGACAAAGATGAAACGCCATTCCGTCACCTGCGACATCATACGCAGTATTGTTTGTAAAAAGAAAGCTAAAAGAAAGCCATAGTTGTTCTATTTCGTGTACCATGTACCATGAAAACTTGGTGCTTGAGGGGCCATTCGAGAACGATTCGACGCTTCGTTTGGCTTTACGAAGGTACTGGCTGTACTCAACTCGAAATTGTATGGCCTCCGTGCGCAGTGTTCGCGTTCCCCTAAGCTTTTTCGCACAGCGGAGTTGATAGAAGGGAGTATCGCTGATGTGTGTCTTCACTCCATGATGGCAGCTGTTCAATACTGTTGATTAGGAACCGTAGACGGGACAATGCGGGCGATAGTCGACAAAGATGGTGGTGTGGCAAAACTTTTCTACAAGTCAATCTTCTCGAACGATGAAGTCCCGTATTACAAGCGGTCTGCAAAAGCACTTCAGGATGCTGTCCGGGCTCTGAAGAAAAAGAAAAGTGACCTCTTGAATAATGGGTGAACTTCCTTTACTATGGAGCATGACAGGGGCCAGTGCTTGTGGGTATCGGTTAGATAGAACGACTCTAACTACGATAGTTCGCACTAGGGTCACACCGATTTACATCGGGCGAATGGTCAAGTGAAGTGAGGTGCCACCGGGTCAACCCGCCAAGTCGTACTACTGTAGGCTCGATGTAGTTGGGC